>Ga0102940_1000051_pt1 | contig 72311 bp, 60 predicted proteins | sample SalPonR2_C_D1_MG_FD_78215 | JGI IMG/M metagenome (GOLD analysis project Ga0102940, IMG submission 78215) | Salt pond soil microbial communities from South San Francisco under conditions of wetland restoration - Salt Pond MetaG R2_C_D1_MG | ecosystem: Environmental > Aquatic > Marine > Intertidal... | reverse complement strand
CGGTGTTCGACCTGAAAGCCATCCGGGCGCGCAGCCGCGAGGTAGGGGCTCTGCTCGTCATCGATGGTACGCAGTCGGTAGGCGCCCTGCCCTTCGATGTGGCTGAATTCCAGCCCGACGCCCTTATCTGCGCGGGCTACAAGTGGCTGTTGGGTCCCTATGCCACCGGCCTGGCCTACTACGGCCCCCGCTTCGACAACGGCGTGCCCATCGAAGAAAACTGGATCAATCGCCTGGAAAGTGAGGATTTCAAAAACCTGGTGCAATACCAGGGCGAATACCAGCCCCTGGCCGGCCGCTACTCCGTCGGCGAGCAGAGCAATTTCATCCTCGTACCCATGCTCGACCGCGCCCTGGATCAGCTGCTCGATTGGGGCATTGCCAATATTCAGGAATATACCAAATCGCTCTCGGCCGCTCCGCTGGCCAAACTTCGCGATATGGGCTGCCGGATAGAGGATGAATCTCAGCGCAGCGGCCATCTCTTCGGCCTCCGCCCCGGAACTAACTTCGATTCCGACGTGTTAGCCAACCAATTGCAGAACAATCGCGTTTATGTATCACTAAGGGGCGACGCCATCCGCGTGGCGCCCCACGTCTACAACGACGACAGCGATTTCGAACGACTGCTGAGCTGTTTTGCGACAGCGAGAAAAACTAACGTACATTGATCGCAACCAAGGACTTTCTAAACCTGTTCAAATGACCTATCTCATTCTCGGCCTTTTGATCGGCATGGCCTATTTGCTCTTTCATATAGGCCGCAATATCTATAAGTCTTACCAATGCGTGGAAGAACGCACCCTCAAGGATTTCCTCTACGGACGCCTGCGCCGCGGCAGCGAGGACTACCAGCACGTGGTCAGTCACCTGGGACAGTGTGAAACCTGCCAGGAAAAACTCCGCGAAATCCAGCGTGGCAAGCGGCTGGAAGATCACCTGGTCGACTAACCCTTACTGCTTCGTTTTCCTTAACCCAGGAATGATTCGGGCTAAGTGGGCGGGTCAGTATTTTCTTTTTTCCAAAAGAAAGTCTAAAAACTTCTGGCGGCGTCCGCTAGAACAACCCCGATATATTCCCCTCCTCATCAATATCAATCTGTTCGGCTGCCGGCTTGGAGGGCAGGCCGGGCATGCGCATGATATCACCGGTGATGGGAATGAGGAATTCTGCGCCGGCGGCGATTTCGATTTCGCGTACGGTGACGACGAAGTCCTTCGGCCGACCCAGTAGTTTTGGGTTGTCGGAGAGCGATTTTTGCGTTTTGGCGATGCAGACCGGCAGGTGGCTCAGTTCCAGGCGCTCAATCTTCCGCAGGTCTCGACGGGCCTGCGTGGTGTAGTCGATGGCGCTGACGCCGTAGATTTTTTTGGCCACTGCTTCAACCTTTTCTTCCACCGGCTGCTTCCAGTCGTAGAGCGGCGTGAAGGGCGTATCGTTGCCTTCGGCGACTTCGGCGACCTTGGCGGCCAGTTCTTCGGCGCCCGCGCCCCCTTCGGCCCATACCTCGGTGACGATGGCATCGACACCCAACGCTTTACATTTTTGCTGGATGACTTCCACCTCGGCATCCGTATCCTGGGTGAAGCGATTGATCGCCACGACTGCCGGCACGTTGAACTGGCGGATGTTCTCCAGGTGTTTTTCCAGATTTTCCAAACCTCCCTTCACCGCTTCCGGATTAGGCTCGTTCAAATCGGCAAGGGCGACGCCGCCGTGGTACTTCAGCGCGCGAATCGTGGCGACGAGAACGACGGCATTGGGCGAAAGCCCGGCCGAGACGCATTTGATATCGAAGAATTTTTCGGCGCCCAGGTCAAAGCCGAAGCCCGCTTCGGTGATGACAAAGTCGGAAAGCGAGAGGCCCATGCGGGTGGCAATGACGGTATTGGTGCCCTGCGCGATATTGGCGAATGGGCCGCCGTGGATGATGGCGGGGTTGCCTTCCAGGGTCTGCACCAGATTGGGTCGGATGGCGTCCTTCATCAGTGCGGCCATGGCGCCGTTGGCGTGCAGATCGCGCGCGTAGATGGGCTTGCGGTCGAAGGTAAAGCCCACGAAAATGTTGCCGAGGCGGCGCTTGAGGTCGGCCAGGTCTTCGGCCAGACAAAGGATGGCCATGATTTCGGAGGCTGCCGTAATGTCGAAGCCGGTTTCGCGGGGCACGCCCATGGTGGTGCCGCCCAGGCCGATGACGACGTTGCGAAGCGCGCGGTCATTCATATCCATCACGCGTTTCCAGGTGACGGTGCGGGGGTCGATACCCAGGCCGTGTTTTTTATTCTGCAGGTTGTTGTCGATGAGCGCGGCGAGCAGGTTGTGCGCCTTTTCGATGGCGGCGAAGTCGCCGGTGAAGTGCAGGTTGATGTCCTCCATGGGTAGCACCTGTGCGTAGCCGCCGCCGGTAGCACCGCCCTTGATGCCGAAGACGGGCCCCAGCGAGGGCTCGCGCAGCACGGCCGTGGCCTGCTTGCCGATGCGGTTGAGGCCCTGCGTTAGCCCGATCGAAACAGTGGTCTTGCCTTCGCCGGCCGGGGTGGGGGAGATGGCGGAGACGAGGACAAGCCTGTTCTGCTTTACCTTGTCCTGGTCGATCAGCGATAGCGGTAGCTTGGCTTTGTAGCGGCCGTAGAGTTGCAGGTTTTCTTCCGTGACGCCGAGCTGGCCGGCGATCTCGCGGATGTCTTTCAGTTTTGCCTGATTGGCGATTTGAATGTCGGTCATGGTTAATAGATGGTTAGAGTTGGTTTGATGTTGTTTGAGATGGTTTGATGTTGTTCGAGATGGTTCGAGATGGTTTTCGGGAACAACTAAAGCTGCAATAAACTGTCTCTGGCTTTTGCTACACCCAGGAACTCAAAATCCAGGAACCTTTAAACAGTATACCCCCCATCCGCCGTATACACCCCGCCCGTACAGTAGGAGGCCGCCGGCGAGCAGAGGAACAGCGCCAGCCCGGCCACTTCATCGACCGTGCCGACGCGGGCGATAGGGAGCTGGGCTTTCATGTACTTCAGAACCTGCTCGTTGCTCCACAGCGCCTCGCTGAATTTGGTCTTGATCAGTCCCGGGCAGATTGCGTTGACGCGAACGCCGTAGCCGCCCCATTCTTTAGCCAGCACCTTGGTGAGGGACAACAGCGCACCCTTGCTGACGCTGTAGATGCCGAGCTGAGGCTCCGGCGACAGTCCGCCGATGCTGCTGATGTTCAGCACCGCGCCGCCTCCGCGCTCCTTCATACTCGGCAGGGCGGCCTTGCACAGTTCGAAAGGCCCTTTCACATTGACCTCCATTATCTTATCGTATGCCCACTCCTCCGTGTTCTCTACGGGACCAAAAACCGGATTGGTAGCCGCGTTATTGACGAGGATGTCAATGCCTCCGTAGTTTTCGATGGCGGCTTTCGCCAAATGCTGCAGCTCCTCCGATTTACCTGCATGGGCAGCGACAGCGGTGGCTTCGATGCCGTCTTGCTCGAATTCGGCGACGACGGCGTCGAGGGCTTCCTGCTTACGACTGGAGATGACGACACGGGCGCCGGCTATGCCTAGCGTATGAGCGATAGCTTTGCCGATGCCCTTGCTGGCGCCGGTGATGACGGCGACCTTGCCGTCGAGGGAGAGGTTTTTCGTGATGTCCATATTTTTGTTCTATTTGTAGGTATCTGAGCAGGTTTTGCAACCGAATGGGGGGCTTTCCGGCTTGGGTGCTGTTCGTGTTTCGCCATCCGCAGGTTGCCGGGGATCAGTAAGCAAGAGTCGGGTACTGCCGGAGCCTGCAATCGCTTTTCTACAGCGGAGCTCGTAATTCCAATTACGCTGACCGGCAAAAAGATCTATAATTTTTGCTAAATCTTTAGAAATATCGAATGGAAATATTTGGGATTTATGGATTTCTCCAAATGGTAATCTGTGGTAATTCGTGCTATCCGGGGCAAAAAAAAGCGCCGCGCAGCGGTGATCGATAGTTATAAAAAATGAATCTTCCCCACAGCTAAAAAGCCCGGCTGGTGCTAACCGCCGGGCTTTTGAGTTGGTCTGTTTTATCACTCAAAGGTGCAGGCGCTCCTTGCGTCCCAAGAGTTTGTCTTCGCTTTCCTCGTGTTCCGGATCGGGTACGCAGCAGTCTACCGGGCAGACAGCGGCACACTGGGGCTCCTCGTGGAAGCCTACGCACTCAGTGCACTTGTCGGGAACGATGTAGTAAAATTCGTCGGAAATGGGCTCGTGCTCTTCGTCGGCGTCCGTCACCGTACCGTCTCCCAGTGTGTATTCGCCGGAGACACCGGTGCCGTCCGAAAGCGCCCATTCCACGCCGCCTTCATAAATGGCGTTGTTCGGGCATTCCGGTTCGCAGGCGCCGCAATTGATGCACTCATCGGTTATCATGATGGCCATAACTCTATCTTTTTAAGGGTTCTAAGACAAAAATTGTCGAAGAAATTCTTTAGATTCAATGCCTTTACAGGCAAATTGTTCTCGACGCGGACAAAAATAAGGGCTAGACCTAACTTATTCAAACGAAGTGGAAAGAACTGACGCTCCATGCTAACTTTTTAATCTGAGAATTTTCACAATCCGAAAATCGTCGGGTATATTTGCTTAAATCGGATGACTGAATGTTTTCATTGATGATGACTCAGAGCATGTTTAAAGTTTCATCCTTCGGCCCCAAATCAAGATCATTTTAAATTCCGGAAACACAGGGTTCGTGTACAATCCCGGTCATTCCGGTCGAGAAATCAGGAAGCGCCCTTGAAGGCGCCGCCTGATGGGCAATCCTGGTTAAAATCTAAAATCCTGTAGATGGCAAAAGCGAAAAGTGGCAAAGTGACGCCCCTGATGAAGCAGTACTTCAAGGTGAAGGGCAAGCATCCCGACGCCATTCTGCTGTTCAGGGTAGGTGATTTTTACGAAACCTTTGGGGAGGACGCGGTGACGGCCGCCAAGGTGCTTGGCATCGTGCTGACGAGTCGCAACAACGGCGGCAGCGATATTGAGCTGGCGGGCTTTCCCCACCACTCTATGGACCTGTACCTGCCACGGCTGGTGCGGGCGGGCTACCGCGTGGCGATCTGCGAACAACTGGAAAAGCCCAGTCCGCAGAAGAAGATCGTCAGGCGGGGGGTGACCGAGATCGTGACCCCGGGCGTAGCGGTGGATGATAAGCTGCTGGACCACAAGTCTAACAACTACCTTGCATCCGTCTTTTTAGGTCGCAAAGAGCAGATGGGCCTGTCCTTCCTCGACGTCTCCACCGGTGAATTCCTGGTCTGCGAAGGCGACCTGGCCTACGCCGATAAGCTACTGCAGAGCTTCAGCCCTTCGGAGGTCATCTTTTCGAAAGACAAGCGCAAGGACTTCGAGCGCCACTTTGGCGATAAGTTTTATACCTACACCCTCGACGAGTGGATCTACACGCTGGACTTCACCCGCGAAAAGCTGCTCAACCACTTCGAAGTACAAAACCTTAAGGGCTTCGGCGTGGAAGAACTGGAACTGGCGCAGATAGCCTCCGGCGCCATCCTGCACTATCTGGAAACTACCGAGAACAAGAACCTGCGCCACATCAGCTCCATCAGCCGCATACAGCCCGAGCGTTATGTTTGGCTCGACCGCTTCACCATCCGCAACCTGGAGCTGATCTACAGTCCGCACGATTCCGGAGTGCCGCTGATCAAGGTCATCGACCAGACGGTGTCGCCCATGGGGGCGCGCCTGCTGAAGAAATGGGTGGTGCTGCCCCTGAAATCCAAAAGCGCCATCGAGGCCCGCCACGATATGGTGCAGTACTTCCTGGATCAACAAGAATTGGCGCTTGAGCTGGAGGGCTTATTTAAGCAGATGGGTGACCTGGAGCGTCTGATCTCTAAAGTGCCGCTCGGCAAGATCAACCCGCGGGAGGTCATGCAGCTGCGCAAGTCGCTGATGGCCGTCGAACCGGTCAAGCAGCTGTTGAACGAAACCGGCAACGACCATCTGGTCACAATCGCCGATGGGTTCAACCCCTGTAAAGCACTGGTGGAACAGATCGGGAAGCAGATCCTCGAGGACCCGCCGGTTAACCTCAACAAGGGCGGCGTCATTGCCGACGGCTTTAACGCCGAGCTGGACGAGCTGCGAGGTATCGTCAAGAACAGTAAGGACCTGCTGATGGACATCCAGAAAACCGAGTCGCAGCGCACGGGAATCTCCAGCCTCAAGGTGGGCTTCAACAACGTCTTCGGATACTATCTGGAAGTCACCAACAAACACAAGAATAAAGTGCCGCCCGAGTGGGCGCGCAAACAGACACTGACCAACTCGGAGCGCTACATCACCGACGAACTCAAGAAGCTGGAAGCCCGCATCCTGGGCGCCGAGGAGAAAATCCTGGTGCTGGAAGAGCAGCTCTTCGAAGAGCTGGTGCTCACGCTGAGCGATTTCATCCAGCCCGTGCAGTTCAACGCCAGCCTGGTAGCCCGCCTGGACTGCCTGCTGTCTTTCGCCCGCGTGGCGCAAAAGAATAACTACCGCCGCCCCGATATGGACGAAGACTTCGTGATGGACATCAAAGAGGGGCGCCATCCGGTGATCGAACAGCATATGAAACTGGGCGAATCCTACGTGCCCAACGACGTCTACCTCGACAATGAGACCCAGCAGATCCTCATGATCACCGGCCCGAATATGGCCGGTAAGTCAGCCCTGCTGCGGCAGACGGCCCTCATCGCGCTGCTGGCCCAGATGGGCAGCTTCGTCCCCGCCGTCAAAGCCCGCCTGGGTATCGTCGACAAAGTGTTTACCCGGGTAGGGGCCTCGGATAATATCAGCTCCGGCGAGTCGACCTTTATGGTGGAGATGAACGAAACGGCCAGTATTATGAATAACATCTCGGACCGCAGCCTCCTCTTGCTCGACGAGATCGGCCGCGGCACCAGTACCTACGACGGCATCTCCATCGCCTGGTCTATCGCCGAATTCTTGCACAACAACGGTCAAGTGCGGCCCAAAACGCTGTTCGCCACCCACTACCACGAACTCAACGAACTGGCCAACAAATTTCCACGCATCAAGAACTTCAACATCGCCACCCGCGAGGTGAATAATAAAGTAATCTTCCTGCGTAAGCTGCAGCCCGGCGGCAGCCAGCATTCCTTTGGCATTCACGTCGCTAAAATGGCAGGCATGCCACGCGGCATCGTGGAACGCGCCGCCCACATTCTGACTCAGCTGGAGCAAAAGTCGATAGAGCAAGGCAATGGGGAAACGGAAGAGGGGGTCAAAGCAAAGCAGGCCGATACGGGGCAGATTTCTACCGAAACGCTACAGCTCAGTATCTTCGAAACTGTAGATCCCGCGGCTGGCAAACTTAAGGAAATCTTGCAGGACCTGAATATCAATTCGATGACTCCGATCGATTGTATGCTGAAGCTGAACGAAATGAAAAAACTGCTGGAGGAATCTGACGAGTGAGTTTAGAAGATCTGAAACCGGGCCTCTCTTTTACAGGCCTGCTAAACTCCTAAACCAACCGCTCCGACCATACGGTCCGTAGGAAGGAGCGGTGACTAAACTTCTAAACGCCAACAAAAAAGTCCCTTCAAACGAAGAAGGGACCTAAGCCTTTGGTTGATAGGGCTCCATAAGAGAGCGAAAGGGAGTGATTAACTAAAATCTGTTTTTAGGACGGGCCTGCGCCCAAAAGTCACATTACGAATCCATTTTTATGAAAATAGCACTACTCGGCTACGGCAAAATGGGCAAAGCCATTGAAGGGCTGGCCCGCGGCGCCGGCCACGAGATCATTCTACGCATCGACGACGGCAACCTGGATGATTTAAAGGAAGAAAATCTGCAAAGCGCCGATGTGGCCATCGAGTTTAGCCGGCCGGAAGGCGCTTTTGAAAATATCCGGACCTGTCTGGAAGCGGGGGTGCCGGTCGTTTCGGGCACGACGGGCTGGCTCGACCGCTTCGAGGAGGCTAAGGTGCTCTGCCGTGAAAAGAACGGCGCTTTTCTATACGCTTCTAATTTCAGCATCGGCGTCAACCTCTTCTTCGCCCTCAACCGCTACCTGGCAGAGCTGATGGCCGGACAGGAACAGTACGATGTAGCGATGGAGGAAATCCATCACACCCAAAAGCTGGACGCGCCCAGCGGCACGGCCATTACACTGGCGGAGGCCATCCTGCAGCGGCTGCGCCGCAAGGAAGACTGGGTCAGTATAGAGGGGGAAAAGGAGGATAAGGCGAAGCCCGGGCAGAACGATATCCCCATCACCTCCAAACGGATCGGTCAGGTAGCGGGCACCCACGAGATTGCTTACCGCTCGGATATCGACACCATCACTATCCGCCACGAGGCGCACTCGCGCGAGGGCTTTGCACGCGGAGCCCTGCAGGCGGCGGAGTGGATCGTGGGGAAAGAAGGAGTGTTTGAGATGAGCGATATGATGGGGTTTTAAAAGGCGATCGGCTTTTGGCTGGTGGGTCTAAAAACGGAAGCTATTTGTATTGATTCGAGTGAAATGCCCGGTATCTGATATCTGTTATCTGACGCCTGGCATCTTAACAATAGACCATGAAACGATATACAATACGCGTACTACAAGGCTTAGGCGTACTCGTCCTCATCCTGCTGGTCTACATCGGCGGGGTACTGGCTTTTGGTACGGCCAGCGACTGGCAGCCGGAGGCGGAAGAACCGGTGAAGACGGCCCGCCGGGCTAAAGCGAAAATCGTGCCCGACAGTACCGTGTCTTTTGTCATCTGGAACATCGGCTACGGTGGGCTGGGGGAGGAGTCCAACTTCTTTTACGATGAGGGGACGCCGCTGTCTTCCGGCGATAAGATGGTGAGTGCGCCGCAGGAATTGGTGCAGAAGAACGTGGAGGGCATCACCGGCTTCGTTGCGCGGACAAAAGCGGATTTTTTCCTGTTTCAGGAGGTGGATTACGCCTCGAAGCGGAGCTACTATACCAATCAGTTTGAACAGGTTTCGAAGCAGTTGCCCGGCTTCTACGCCGGTTTTGCGGCGAACTATCAGGTCTCCTACGTGCCCATTCCCCTGCTGGAGCCCTGGCGTGCCTACGGGGCCACCTACAGCGGGCTGGCTACCTATGCGCGCTTCCAGCCCGATACTTCAATCCGCTTCCAGCTGCCCGGCAGCTTCGACTGGCCGACGCGCATCTTTCAGCTCGACCGTTGCGTGGCCCTGCACCGCTACCCGGTGGCGAACGGCAAGGAACTGGTAGTGATCAACCTGCACCTTTCGGCCTATGATGCCGATGGCTCCCTGAAGCGCCAACAAATGGGCTTCCTGCGCGAATTGTGTCTGCGGGAGTATGAAAACGGTAACTACGTGGTGGCGGGCGGCGACTGGAATTTGGTGCCGCCTTATTTCGAATTCGACTCCTTCATGCCGGGCCGCACACAGAGCTATTTCCAGTACGGTATCGAAGCCGACTTCCTGCCGGCAGACTGGCTGTGGGTCTATGACCCTCGTGTGCCATCGAACCGCAAGATCCGCGATACCTACCAGGCGGGGACAACCTTTATCACCCTGATCGACTTCTACCTGGTGTCGCCAAACCTTAAGGTGAAAATGGTGAAAGGGCTTAACCTGGACTTCCAGTTCTCGGATCACCAGCCGGTGTATATGGAGGTGGAATTGAAGTAGTCTCAGCTACCCTTCCAGCTCGGTGATTTTTTCTTTGAGCCAGCCGGCGGAGGCAATATTCTTAGTAGCGTCAATTTCTTGCCTAAGTTTATCGATTGATTTTTTGTCTCCTGGAATGATCCGGGTAAGTTTCCGGGTAAATTTGATCAAGTTCTTATAAAGTCGCTTTTTGTCTTCAGGAATATCTTTTTTTCTATTCAAATAGACCCTAAAGCTCTCAAATAATGAGTACAACGGTTCTATTTCATCCATTTCGAAGTAAGTGGCTAATAGCATGGCTTTAGAGTTCAAATTGTAGGACGGATCCTCATATTCAACAGTATGAAGCAGCCGAATAACATTATGAAACTCTTTTTTGTAGAAATACAGCGTAGCCATATTGAAAGAAACAGCATTTTCACGATAGGTTTCAGGGATCTTGATGTTGTAGTTTAAAATGAAATTTTCTGTCCAATCAAATTTGCCGAGTCGTAAAGCGATAACGACAATGTTCCTGAAGTCCCAGGGTGAAAGTTCATCGTCAACGAAAATAATTTCCTTTTCGATGAGGTCATTATAAAGGTCAAAGAGCTCATTTAAGAATTTTTGATTTCCCTCATTAATTTTCTGAATGCAATAATTGATGGCAGAATAGTAAATACTCAGGGCTTCGTTTTGTGGGAAAATGAGCCCATGCTCGGCGAGCAAATGTTTCAGTTCATAGTAATTGTCAATATTATCGGCATCATCCGAGATTTGGAAAATTTGATAGTAGATGGCGATCGAAGGATTTTTCTTATATTCTGTGCTTTCAATCTGGCTGATTATATCATCAATAAGCATTAACTTATATTCATGGGCTTTTACACTTTGACGGGAAATCACTTCACAATACCAGCGCAATTTTTCACTCAAATAAAAAACATCTAATTGTTTGGAGATCTCTTCGATGTTGCTTTTTGAGGCTCTTTGCAATTCGTGTTGAGCCATTTCATAATAATTCTTTTCAATTTCGTGTTGATAATAATAATAGGTTGCTGACCGATGGGGAAACTTTTGAGAGGTGCGCCTTGCTTTCCTCATCGCCCCATTGTACAACTTCTCTAACTTTTTTCTTCCAACAGCCTGAATATGTAAACTGGCCTTTAGTAGTTCGTTTTCCTGGAAAACCTCTTGGGTGAGATAGCCTTCTACCAGTTTTAAAAGATCGGAACAATACTTTCTAAACCGGACATCATCGTAATCCTTTTTCAGATCAAGCTTTTTCCAAATGTCCTCTTTTTCCAGGTTCAGGTGCTTTTCACCATTAATTTCACGCATAAAAATCTCAAAAAGCTGGAGGAGGGTATAATCTGAATTAAAGTAAGGCGATTCCAAATACTTCCGCAACCGATTCTGTTCGATCTTATCCAGTTTTTCAAGAATAGAGTACAATTTGCTATTCTTCATTTGCGAAATAATTTTTATCTTAGCACGGTCTATAGTGTTAAAGCCGGCGCCTTTTTTTAGCAATGAGGGGCGACAGCTGTTGACCTGGCAAAATTACGGTTTTTACCGTCTTTCACAATTGTGTTTTGAAGTTCTTTGCAATTAACTGTTCTTTAGCCTTTTGTAGACAACAAAGAAGGTAGTTTTTCTTCACAATCGACTTGTAAACTTTTTGGTCCTTTACTAGCAATGGAGGATTATTGCAGGTAAGAGAAGAATGCCTTCGACACGAAGCAATGAATATGCGCTACTAACAAGCAATGTGTTAAAATCCACGAACCATGAATGTATTTCTACAAAAACTATTTTTAGGACTGCTCTTCCTGTGGGCAGTACCCTTAACAGGGCTGGCGCAGGAAGTCGAGCTGGAGACCTACCGGGGCAGCGCCCTGGAATACGTCTTCGCCTCCCACCCCTATAATCCATCTGTTTTCAGCCGACCCCGGCACGGGGAATTGCTGGACATTCTAAACCTGGGACAGGACAACTACCAGGTGACCTATGTCCCGGACGCTGATTACGTCGGAGTTGACGAGTTTAAAATTACCGTCTGGTCCGGCGGCGGCTGGGAAATTCGCAAAGTGAGCGTCACCGTGCTGCCGTCAAAAGTAGACGCGCATCCCGATCTGGCACACACCTATTTGAATACGCCGATAGATGTCGACGTACTTTTTAATGATGAGGGCAGTTCCGGCGGATTGTTTCTCAAGAGTATTTTACTGGTCAATAACGGCGACGCTCAATTGAGTGACGGTGGGCAGACCGTGACCTTCATTCCCTCGGAGGATTTCGACGGGCTGGCCCAGTTCAATTACGTCGTCTGCGACGAATACGGCTCCTGCGATCAGGGTACTGCCACCATCAGCGTATTGGGGGAACCCACGGCCGCGCCCGACACCATGCGCATCTTCACTAAGAAAAACCTGCCACAATCCATCCTTATTCCCAAAGCGTTCCCTTTGACAGTGCCGCCGGCAAATGGATCCTACGATACCGAAACCGACTTGCCCACCTACACCCCGGCTCCGGATTTTACGGGAACCGACTATATGGAATTTGCTGACGGTGATATGATCAAAGTAGTGGAAATCACTGTACTTGATGTAAAAAACAATCTTTTCGCCTATGACGATGATGTCTACACGACTTCTTTTGATGCTGTTGAGTTTAATGTACTAAACAACGACTTTTACGGCGCCTCTTCCGGCTGTCTGACCCCGGAACAACCGGAATTCGGTACGGTGCGCAAAAACAGCTGGCCGAACGGCTCGATGACCTATATTCCCAGCGAGGGCTTTCAGGGTATCGACCGCTTCACTTATTCGGTGCAACCACCGGATTGTGAAGGGGAAGCCGAAACCGCCACCGTCTACGTCTATGTCAGCAACTTCGAGCCGGCTTATTCCAAATTCAAAATGGTGACGCCCAAGCGGACGCCGCTGATCATCGGTTACAACGTGCCGATCCGCAACTTCGAGTTCGAGGTCAGCGACCAGGCGGAACTGGGTAAGGCAATGTTTCTCGACGGTCGCGTAGACACGACCATCTATGGCCAGCGGGTGCAGGGCTATAATATCATCTTGTACCAGCCTGGAGAAAAGGTGGATTCCGGTACCGACGAATTTGAAATTGAGTACTGCGTTACTAAGAACGGCGACTGTCAGTTCCGGAAGTACGTTAAAATTGAAGTTGATATTCTGGATATCGGTGACGGCTCCGAACCCATGTGCTTCGACGATTGCATCTGGGCAGGAGATACCAACTTCGACGGAATCGTCAACGTGGAAGATATTCTGCCGCTCGGCGTTTACATGGGCAAGGTCGGGACACCACGTGAGGATTTCAACCTGGATCTCTGGTACGGCCAGTACGGGGATGACTGGGGGGAAGATGTTCAGGATGTGGATGATCTCAAACACGTTGACACCAATGGTGATAGTCTAATCACCGGAATGGATACAATGGCCATCAGCCGCTTTTACGGCAATACGCACGCCATCTCGCCGGCGCGGGTGCCTGACTCCAAATACACCATCGAGTTGCAAGGGGATGTTTTTGTTAATCCCGGGGAAACACTGGAACTGGATATGGTGCTGGGGAAGGCGGAACAGCCGGCGGTGGATGTGTATGGATTTACCTTTCCCCTTGAATATAATCCGGACTTTTTTATTCCTGAAAGTGTTCAGTTGAATTATGATTCCAGAAGCTGGTTGGCCTACGGTTCACCTGTGTTATTCATGAACAAGAATAATGGAGATGGACTATTGGAATCTGGGTTTACTCGAACGAATGGATTACCTGCCACCGGATTGGGTTCTATCGGCAAAGTAAGAATTGTGGTTGATGATATTGCCGGCTTCCGCCCCGAAGACGAAGAAGTCACCGTCGACATCGGCGGCGGGGTAGCGACTGTTTTAGGGCCGAACGGACAGGTCTACGGCGCCGAAATCGCCACCCTGACGATCCACATCAACCTGAAGGGTGATCAGGACGACGACGAAGCCCGTAAGGATCCGGCCACAGCCGAACGGCTGCTCAAGGTATTCCCGAATCCTACGCGCGATTTCCTCAATGTACATTTTGACGGCGGCGGGGAATTCCAGCGCCTCTGGCTGCACAACCTGGCCGGTCAGCAGGTCTTTGACTCGGGGATGCTGCAGAATCAAACGAAGCGCATCAACGTCAGTAACTTCCGCAACGGTATTTACTTCCTGAGCGTGCTGACCGAAAACGGGGTGATCCGGAAAAAAATTGAGGTAATTCGTTAAAATTGAAAACTTCATACCCGAAAATTGGTATGTTTACCTGATTTTGTGTAATATTTGTAATCTGTAATGCGTTTCTAATCAGGGCAGGATAGCTAGACATTCATTGCTTTATTTTTTATATTCGTGGAATTATAATCATTGCTAGTGAGTCGCACAGTTTTGTGCGACTTTTTTTTTGCTCACCGGTAGAGGTGGGGAATCCTTTTGAGTTTTGAGTAGAAATCAAAGGTATTACCTTTATCCGCGGCACTATCGAAGTCGGAATTAAAAACGTTTAAACATTACTGCTGATCCTGTCAATTCCGCCTATCCTGTCCTTAAAGTAATTTCGCCCAAGCACCACCTGCTAAATGGCGTTCTCTTCCGCCTGAATATTGTTGAAAAATAAAAATTACGTACTTCCAGACAAAAATTCCTTGCAGGAAAGTCGAAAATTTTTGTATTAATTCACAATAAACGATAACCAATGCAGAAGTTTTTCATTTAACATGCTGAATGAATTGCTGTTATACTATATGAAAATAAATATTAATGGAAATTAATTTTCACATTACGCTGTTTTTGTTTTTGATCAGGGAAGAAAAAGATTGAATATTTGTAATGTGATCGAGAGACAAGAGGGAGAAAGAAAAAAAGCGGTGGAAGCACCGCTCATTCAATTGAAATTAGGATATGTTCATGGGATTATAATTTGTTAGTAGTAGGTCGCTCTGAAAACGGGCGACTTACTTACTTTTTAATCATAATTCCTACTACATAGATACGGTGATTCTCTCAATATGATTCAATTTCCATGCCCTTATTTTGGGAACGGTCCCTATTCGGCAGGAAACGGTGAATCACCTCACAGCTACGGCAATTTATTCATTTTGGATATGTTCATGGGATTATAATTTATTGTACTGAGTCGCATCGGTTTCCGGTGCGACTTTTTTTTATGGTACGCCGACCGATTATGATCTTTTAATACCGGTTAATTATTCTCCGCACACTTTCTACATACCCTTTCCCAAACAAATTCACATGCACCAGCAGGTAGTACAGCTGGTAAATCTCCATCCGGTCTTCCCAGCCGTTTTCCATAGGGTAGGCAGCCTGATAGGCCGCGTAGAACTGCGCATCGAATCCGCCGAAGAGGCGCGACATGCCGAGGTCCATCTCCCGATGTGCATAGGCGGCAGCGGGGTCGATAAGCACGGCGCGGTCTTTGCTGTCCACCAGGAAGTTGCCGCCCCAGAGGTCGCCGTGGACGAGGGCGGGGGGCTCGACGGGGAGTAGCTCGTCGAGGCGAGTATACAGGGCTTCCATATGCCGGGCGTCCGCGCGATTGAGCAAGCTGTCACGCAGGGCCATTTCCAGCTGTGGTTGCAGCCGCTTTTCGATGTAGAAGATGGGGAAATCTTCGTAGCGGCCGTTGTACTGGGGCAGACTGCCGATGTAATTATCGAAGGGAAGGCCGAAGTATTCCTGCGGCTCCCGGTGCAAGTCGGCCAGCGTCCGGCCAAACTGCTCCCAGAAATCCGCCGTACGCCGCCCCGGCTCAATGAATTTCAATAAGAGATAGGCATAGCCCCCGGATTCGCCCTGGTGGATCACACGGGGTGTGCGGATCGCGCCGGCATCGGCTAGCAGCGACAGCCCGCGCGCCTCGGTGCGCAGCATGTCGGCCGCTTGCGGCAGGTCGTTGAGTTTAAGGAAAAAAGCGCCGGCGTTGCTCTCCAGCCGCCGCGCCTCGTTAATATCGCCGCCCCCTACCGCCTGCACGCGCGTGACGGGCGCACCGATGGCAGATTCGCAGGCCTCCTGGAGAGCGGAGGGGAGAGAGAAAGACATGATCGATCGTTTTGGTGGAGCGCGAAGTTCTGTTTCGCGTTTTTCTTTTATACTGACGTCGAAATGATTTGAGAAATCAAACCATCTTCAAGTCAGTATGCTGATGCTTGCGGTCAGCATGCCGACATTTATCGTCGGCATATACTACTGTAATTCCCGGAAACAGTCAATAGCTATTAAAGCTTATTCCTATTGACGATCTCCAGCAGTTCATCGCGGTAGTTCTTTCCGATGGGCAGGTGCTTCGGCTTACCCTTTTCCACCACTTCCACCATATTCCCCACAATCGCTTCGATTCTATCCAGGTTGACGATATAGGAGCGGTGGATGCGTTTGAACATATTTTGCGGCAGCTTCTCTTCCAGGCTTTTCATCGTCTGCAGAGTGATGACGCGGTCCTGTGGCAGGCGGATGATGACGTAGTCCTTCAGTCCTTCAATGTAGAGGATATCGCGGTAGTGGACTTTGACCAGCTTCTTGTCGGCCTTGACGAAGATGAAGTCGGCGCCCTCCTCGCCGGCCGGAGCGGCGGCATTGTCGCGGCGTTGCAGCTCGATTTGCTCCTCTGCCTTGTTGACTGCCTTCATGAAGCGCTCCAGGGAGATGGGTTTGAGGAGGTAGTCCAGCGCATTGAGTTCAAAGCCTTCGAGGGCGTAGTTGGGGTAGGCGGTGGTGAAAATGACCTGCGGCGGTTTCGAGAGGGTCTTCAGGAAGTCAATGCCCGTCAGTTGCGGCATCTGTATATCTAGAAACATAAGATCGACCTCGTGCTCCTTAAGGGCCTCGTTGGCTTCCAGGGCGTTATTGCATTTTGCCACCAGGTTCAGTTCGGGAATTTTTTCTATATAAGTTTCCAGGACATCCTGGGCCAGGGGTTCGTCGTCGACGATAATAACGTTTATCATGATAGTGATGGTTTAGTTATCCAATTCCAGTTTAAGATTTACGGCGTAGCTATTGGGCGTATCGCTGATTTTGAGGTCGTACTGATCGGGATATAGCAGGTTGAGCCGCCGGTGTACGTTGACCAGCCCGATACCACCGCTGCGCCGGTGGTGGTCTTCCTTAGGCGGGCTTTCCGGCTTGCTGTTTTCAATATAAAAATCAACCGTACTGTTTTCTGCCTTCAGTTTGATGTTAACGAAGCCATGCTTAAGCTGATTGCTCAAACCGTGCTTGAAGCTGTTTTCCAGAAAGGGGATAAACATCAGCGGAGCGATTTTCTGGTCGCTTACCTCGCCGGTCAGTTCGAAGTTGATATCCACCTGCTTGCCCTGCCGTAAGCGTTCCAGTTCCAGGTAATTCTTGATGTAATTGACCTCCTTACTCAGCAGGACCCGCTTTTCGTTGCATTCGTAGAGCATGTAGCGCATCATCTCAGAGAGGCGCAGTACGATCTCTGGCGCCTGATCTGATTTTTTTAGCGTCAGTGCGTAGAGGTTGTTCAGGGTATTGAAAAGAAAGTGCGGGTTGATCTGTGATTTGAGAAACTTCAGTTCCGACTGCATGGTCTGGGTTTCCAGCGTCTGCTTCTCGCGCAGGTGCCGCGCCCAGTCGAAGATGATCTTGCCGATGGTTGAGGAGCCGGCGATAAAGAAAGTGATCAGGAAGAAGTAGTTCTGGTTTTCCAGCAACTCCGCCTGCATTTCCGGGCGGGTGGTGAATAGGAAATAATCGGCGATCACCTGCAAAGGGGTAATGATGATGCAGGAAAGGATCAGCAGTATGGCATAGGTGAAAAAGCGTTTTTGGGTAAGGTAATTGGGAATCAGGTAATTCAGATTGAAATACACAATGACGGCATAGAAAAAAACATTTACGATTTCATAGCCCAGCGTAAACCAGAACCCCTGATTGCCCTGACCAATCAAGGTCAACAGGAACAGGAGGATCAACCAGAGCAGGAGGTGATACACCACCCGGTTGGTCAAAAAGCGATAGGCTTTTCGCTTGATCTTGTCTATGGCTGATTGCTGCATTATTCGCCCGCTGTTACAATTTTAGTGCTGTTCGTCTCAATAGCGGAAAACAAAGGATAAATCAAATAAACCGTCCTTGGAAGGTAACAATAAATTAGACAAAATAGTGTCATTCGTAGATAGAAAGCATATGGCGCAAAGCGGTTGGGGTATTTCCGATCATGCTAAAAAAATCCTAATTTCCCGCTTCGCCAAACCATGACAGGTCTGGAACGTTTCCTTTAAGGAAATTACATACCGGCGTAAGGTTCGCTGGTTCATAATCGCAATAAAGCCATGTCTTATTTAAAAACGGAAGAATTCGGCCGGAAAGTAACCGGCAAACTGATTGAAAACTACGAGACTATCCTCCGCGAGGTGGGAGAGGATCCTGAGCGGGAAGGCCTTGCCAAAACGCCTGAGCGGGCGGCCAAAGCAATGCAATTCCTCACCCAGGGCTACGAGCAGGACGCCGAGTCTATACTCCGCTCCGCCATGTTCCGCGAGGAATACAGCGAGATGGTGCTGGTCAAGGATATCGAACTGTACTCTCTTTGTGAGCACCACATGCTGCCATTTTTTGGAAAGGCCCATGTGGCGTATATTCCGAACGGCTACATCGTAGGCCTTAGCAAGATCGCTCGCATCGTCGATGTTTTCGCGCGCCGTTTGCAGGTGCAGGAACGCATGACTGATCAAATCGTCAAGAGCCTGGACCAGACGCTGAATCCGCTGGGGGTTGCAGTTGTGATCGAAGCCCGGCACATGTGCATGATGATGCGCGGGGTGCAAAAGCAGAATTCCCTGACGACTACCTCGGCCTTCACCGGCGAATTTCAGCGGGTAGAGACGAGGAGTGAGTTCCTGAATCTGATCGGATCGAAACTGCACTGATGGATAGAAAATGGTATTTACTTTTTTAAGGTCTATTCCAGGTAAAGTGCTGTAGAGCAGGGTTCACTTAATCCTGTCAATCCCAGTTTCCGCAGGAAACTGAAATTAAAGACAAGTGTGATCCTGTCAATCCTTTCTCCTTTAATTGAAAAAAAGTATTATAGTCTAAACAGACAAACGACAAAACCAATTTGCATGAAAGCTTATGTATTTCCCGGGCAGGCTTCTCAATTTGAAGGGATGGGGAAAGACCTGTATGAGTCTTCCGATTTGGCGCAGCAACTGTTTGAACAAGCTAATGAAATGCTGGGGTTTCGGATCACCGATGTAATGTTCAAAGGCAGTGCTGAGGACCTCAAGCAGACCAAAGTCACGCAGCCGGCTGTTTTTCTGCATTCCATCGTCAAGGCGAAGATGGCGGGCGATGACTTTCGGCCCGATTGCGTCGCGGGCCACTCGCTCGGTGAGTTTTCCGCCCTGGTTGCAGCCGGATCGTTGAACTTCGAGGACGGACTGCGGCTGGTGCAGCAGCGGGCCATGGCCATGCAAAAGGCCTGCGAAGCCGTTGAAAGTACCATGGCCGCCATCATCGGATTGGACGATGAAGTTGTAGAGAAAGTTTGTGATGAAATTGACGAGCTGGTCGTGCCGGCCAACTACAACTGCCCGGGGCAGCTGGTTATCTCGGGAACGGTAGAAGGCATCAATAAAGCTGTAGATAAGCTGCAGGCTGCGGGTGCCCGCCGGGCCATCGTGCTGCCGGTAGGCGGCGCCTTCCACTCGCCGCTGATGCAACCGGCCAAGGAAGAGCTGCAGGCCGCTATTGCGGGTACGCAATTCGCTGCGCCGCGCTGCACCATCTACCAGAATGTCAGCGCCCTTGCGGAAACGGAACCGGCGGCTATCCGGCAAAATCTGATCGATCAGCTGACCTCGCCCGTGCGCTGGACACAGACCATGCGGCAGATGATCGAAGACGGCGTTGAGGAATTTATCGAAGTAGGAGGAACAGGGAAAACCCTGCAGGGTTTTGTTAAAAAAATCGACCGGCAATTCCCGACTTCGGCGCTGTAGTCGATTGACGGGGCGACTCCGGGGCACCTCGTCATTTAAATATTCTCGGCTTACTTGGTGCAGAAATTTAATTTTTTCATTTTTAGCTTGCATTTTAGCATCGGTCGACATAACAGCAATACAATATTTTTGCCATGGTGAGTAATGAGATCAAAAACGGAAAGGTGCTGCTTGCAGAGCCCTTCATGCTGGATCCTAACTTCAAGCGTTCCGCTGTACTGTTGTGCGAGCATAATGAGGAAGGAAGTCTGGGGTTCATCATGAACAAACCCCTCAATATGCAGATCGATGAACTGATTGAAGATTTCCCGGAATTTGAAGCCGGAGTATTTTTCGGCGGGCCGGTGCAAACCGACACCATTCATTACGTGCACAATGTCGGGGATCTGCTGGAGGAAAGTGTTCCGGTGGTTGACGGCGTGTATTGGGGCGGTGATTTTGAGAAACTCAAATTCCTTATCGATTCTCAGCTCATCCTGCCTCACAACATCCGTTTCTTCGTCGGTTACTCGGGCTGGTCGGAAGGCCAATTGATGGATGAAATGACTTACGGCTCCTGGGTGCTCGCCGATATGGACCCCAACTACCTGTTTAAATCCAGACCCAAACAACTCTGGCGTCAGGTGATGTACAACAAGGGCGACGCCTATACGGTCATCGCCCAAATGCCGGAGGCGCCTTCGTGGAATTGAATAGAGGAAGAGAGACTAAATATTCTGTTTGTGAGAAGTGCGACCTGAGGAGTTTAGCGCTTCGCCCTTCCCCGACACTACGTGTACGGGGCAAGTTGGGCTCACTACCAAGAAGGGCTGAAAATGATACTCCCGTTTTCAGCCCTTCTGAACTTCTAAACCAGCCGCCCCAGCAGGGGCGGTGGCTAAACTTCTGAACTTTTATTTAACTTTCGACATTTTTCACTTCCACGCTCACCTCTGAAAGCTGCTCCTGCACCGGCTGCACCGGTGCTTGCATAAGCATTTCCATAAGGCTGTCCCGCACCGCTTCAAAGAGAGGCATATCATCAGCCGGTAGCGGTTCCGGGGGCGGGAAGCTCAGGCGCAGGTGATTGACCTGGCGGCCGTTTTTCCAGAAGCGGAAACACACGTGCGGGCCGGTCGCCAGCCCGGTAGAACCGACGTAGCCGATTACGTCTCCCTGACGAACATGCACGCCCGGTTTTATGCCTGAGGCGAATTTTTGCATGTGAAGATATTGTGTCTCGTAAGTGCCGTCATGGCGTATCTTGACGAAGTTGCCGTTACCCTTGGTGTAAGAGGCCCGGCTGACGACGCCGTCACCCACCGCGTAGATCTCGGTACCGTAGGGTGCCGCATAATCGGTGCCCAGGTGCGGCCGCACGCGCTTGAGGATAGGATGATAGCGGTTGAGGTTGTAGTGCGAAGAAATGCGGGAGTACTTCACCGGCGCTTTTAGGAAACCCTTGTTCATCGGCCTTCCTTCCAGGTCGTAGTAGCCGGGGTTCTCCGTATCTTCGAAATATACGGCGTAGAACTCCTTATCGTAGTTTTTATAATAGGCGGCATGGACCTCCCCAACACCGACCTCTTCACCTTCGATGTAGTGCTGGTCGAAAACCAGACGGAACTGGTCGCCCTTTTGTATATGGTGGAAATCGATCGACCACTGCAGGGCGTTCTCCATCTTATCGGTGATCTCGTAGCTCAGCCCGTTGTCGACCATGGCATTCCACAGCGAGGATTCAATAGTGCCGCCGGCCGTACGGATCTGGGTGTCGATCTTTCGCTTCTGACGCCAAACCTTGAGGTCCTCTTTGAGTTCGAAGACCACATACTCGTACACCGAAGGCTCGTAGATAAAATAATCAGCGCTTTCGGTGCTGTCTTTTTTCAGAATGGTGTAGGGTTTACCGACCCGGATATCTTTAACGTCGAAGACATCCCGGGCGTTGCGTGCCAGCTGATCGATCGTGGCGTAGTCGACCCCGTGATTTTTTAACAGCTCTCCAAGATAACTGCCCGGCTGTATGTCGCCTTCAGCAACCTGGAAAGTGTCCAAGGCAAAGCCGTAACGAAGGTTAGGCTCGACCACAGGGAATGCAGCCAGCTCTACTGCTTCATCAGCGTGCATGACGGAAGCACGCAGATTCCGGGACTCGGATGGGAAAAATATCAGAACGGTGCCGAGCGCGAAGGCGGAGAAGAAGACAATCAGGTAAACAGGTTTTTCAATTAGCGTCTGAAACGCTTTTCTCATAGCTTGAAAGGGTTCGGATAGATCCACTGCTCAATGATTTGGGTTATAAAATAAGCCGACCCGATACATTGCAATGCATCATTTCCCGTGGGGGGGAGTAGTGGCTTTTAGTTTTGTTCTCCTTGACAAATGTCAAAGAATCGTATTGTCTAACCATTGAATAGCCACAAATATAGAAGTCTGTTTGGAGCCGGCATAACTATTTTGGCAAAAAATGCCCTTTCCCCAATTAGATTTGGAAAAACTGGATGCTTAATGCTAGCATCCAGGTATCCGGTATTTAGCATTTTCGTACCTTTGCCGAAAATTCAATACAGGTCAATGAGCGATCAGTACAAATACGATAAGCGAGGGGTTTCGGCGACGAAAGACGAAGTGCACGCCGCTATCCGCCATTTGGATAAAGGTCTTTATCCGCATGCTTTCTGTAAAATCATCCCCGATATTGTAGCAGGTGATCCAGACTATTGCAACCTCATGCACGCTGATACGGCGGGCACCAAAACCAGCCTGGCTTATCTGTACTGGAAAGAAACAGGAGACATCAATGTCTGGACCGGTATCGCACAGGACGCTATTGTGATGAATCTCGACGACATGGCCTGTGTGGGCTGTTATAAGGATATCGTTCTGAGCTCCACCATCGGCCGGAATAAAAATCTGATTTCCGGCGAGGTAATCAGCACCCTTATCAATGCGGCGCAGGATTTTCTGGACGGGCTCCGGGAGTACGGTATCGAGGTGCATATGGCTGGTGGTGAAACCGCCGATGTAGGGGATATTGTGCGCACGATTGATGTGGGGTATACCGCTTTTGCAAGAATGAAGCGCTCTGAGGTGTTGGTAAATAATATTCAGGCCGGTGATGTGATCGTGGGGCTGGCCTCCTTTGGTCAGGCCAAATACGAGGATCGCTACAACGGTGGCATGGGCAGCAACGGGCTTACCTCCGCCCGACACGATGTGCTGCACCACCAGTACGCTGAAAAATATCCCGATTCCTACGATCCGAATACCCCCGGCGAAGTGATCTATGTGGGCAGTAAAAAACTGACGGATACGATGGAGATAGACGGGAAGCCCTTGACCATCGGGCAGCTCATCCTGTCGCCCACCCGTACCTACATGCCTCTTATCAAGCAGTTGCTGGACGCGCATCGCGCTCAGGTGCACGGCATGATCCACAATACCGGCGGCGGGCAAACCAAGGTGCTAAAGTTCGCCGAAGCGAAACGGATCATCAAGAACGACCTTTTTGATTTGCCGCCCTTGTTCCAGTTGATACAGCAGGAATCGGGAACGGGCTGGAAGGAAATGTATCAGGTGTTCAACATGGGCCACCGTCTGGAGGTTTATTTGCCGGAAGGCGAAGCTCAAAGAGTGATTGACCTGGCCGCCGCCTTCGATATCGACGCTAAAGTGATCGGAAGGGTAGAGGAGGCCTCCGAAACCAGTGTGCGCATCGAATCGCCCTACGGCAAATTCGAATATAAGTAACCCATTGTTAATGAAGTACGGTCGGCCTACGAGTCTTCCACTCACACCAGGTGAAGCGAAAAACGCAAGCTGTCTTGTCCTTTCCTGTTGCCTTCCTACTTTCAACCATTCACTATGAAACGACTCAGCCGGCAGGAAAAAGCCGACGCGATTGCAGCAATATTGGAAGAACTTTATCCACAAACCCCCATTCCGCTCGATCACCAGGATGCCTATACCTTGCTGGTGGCTGTTCTGCTTTCGGCGCAGTGCACTGATGAGCGGGTCAATCGCGTTACACCCTATCTCTTCGAGCAGGCCGCCACCCCCTCGGAAATGATCCGCCTCGATGTGGAGGAGATCCGCAAAATTATCCGGCCCTGCGGACTGGCGCCCCGCAAATCTAAGGCTATTTCCGATCTGTCAAATATCCTGCTCGAACAGCATGGCGGTGAAGTACCGCAGCGCTTTGAAGACCTGGAAGCCCTGCCCGGCGTCGGCCATAAAACCGCCTCGGTCGTTATGAGCCAGGCTTTCGGTCATCCCGCTTTCCCCGTCGATACCCACATCCACCGGCTCGCTTATCGCTGGACGCTGAGCACCGGCAAAAATGTAGAGAAAACCGAGCGCGACCTCAAAAAGGTGTTTCCCAGGGAAAAATGGAACAAACTCCACCTCCAGATCATCTTTTTCGGCCGGGAATACTGCCCCGCCCGCGGCCACGATCCTCGCGCCTGCCCGATCTGCAGCAAGTACGGGCGGCGGTCGATGTTCAAGTAATTTCGAATGAAGGGAGATTTCGGTAATCCCTATATTAAAAAGGATACCCCAGTCCAATGTTGTAGTTCACATCCCCCAGGCTCCATTTGCTGAAATCGGTCCAGTAATCTCCTTCGGAGACGGCGCCGTTGGAGACGCGCAGCGGGAAGGGATTGCGCATGCGTACCCCCATATCCAGCCGGAAGATAAAGTAGGTAAAATCAAATCGTATTCCCAGGCCTGAGCTCAGAGCCATCTGTTTATAGAAAGGTGCGGCGCGGGAGCGGGTGGCATCGCTGCAGAGGGGGCCGGGGTCGCTGAAGCGGAATTGGGAGCCGCAGCGGTCGGGGTCCTCCTGCAGGGTCCAGATGTTGCCCCCGTCGAGGAATAAAGCGCCTTTAATCTGCCAGAAGATGTTGAAGCGGTACTCCAGGTTGAATTCCAGTTTGATATCGCCGGTTTGGTAGAAGAGCAGGCGGTTTTGGGTGGAGTTGATATTGAAGAGCGTATCTTCGTAGCCGCCGGGCCCCAGGCTGCGTGCGGGCCAGCCCCGGATACTGCTGGGGCCTCCGACGTAGAACTGTTTGACATAAGGAACATCAGAGGTAAACCCGAAAGGCATGGCCAGGCCGATAGCGGCGCGGGCGGCAAAGCTGGTTTTGTTATTAAATTGTTTGTAGAAACGAAGGTCGACATCCCCCTTGACGTATTGTGAGAAATCCGAATTGCCCAGCTTTAACGTATCCGGCTCCGAAGCCAGCGCATTGTACAGTTTGTTACCGGCCCAGACTTCCGCACCGGCTACTTCAAAGTGGGTACCCAGGAAATGAGAAACTCCGTAGCGGTTGCTGCGACTGGTGTAAAGGTAGTCGAAGTCGCGCAGCAGCAGGCTGACGAACAACTGCTGACCAAAGCTTCGGGCCAGGAAGGGGTTGGAGTCCAGGATATCCTCGAAGGCCTCTTCGGTGAAGGGCCGCAGAAAATCAATACCCACATGATTAATGATGTAGCGGTGGTTCGTCCGTTGCAGGTCGAAGCCGTATAAGGCATTGAAAAGGTTGTAGCGGTAAAAATCGAGCAGCAACAGATAATTGTAGCTGGCCGAAAGCCGGGTAGCGGCGCTTTCGTCGAGCAAGGTGTAAAAATCACGACCTGCCCGTCTTTTCTTTTCGCTGCCAAAGAGCTTGCCCAGCCCTTTCCAGACCTGGAAGTAATCCAGGAATTTTGGAAAATACAATTCACTCTGCAGACGCAGGTCTACAGTGTTGAAGAAGGTAGAGTCGTTGATGCTGCTGGGGTTCACTTCGATACCCGCGCTGAGGTTACTGGTCAGTAGCTCCGCTCCGTTGAAGAGGTTGCGGTTTTTGATGGAGGGACTAACGGAAATACCGATGAGGTCGCCGGAAGCAGAAGAAGTACTCCGGTTAGTATAGTTGAGCTCAAAATCGACGCCTACCTCCAGTCTGGGATTCATCGTGAGTTCAATGCGGAAATCGAGCAGATCGGGCTGCAGACTGTCTACCTCCTGCTTGATGCGTACGAAACGGAAAACGCCCAGCGAGGACAGGGAGCGGTTGGTTTTATCGTAATCTTCCTGCCGGTAGAGGTTGCCTTTTTTGAGGTAGAGCGCGTCTATCAAAGTCTGAGGTTTAACCCGGAACTCCGTGTTGGGCGTTCGGAATAGCACGCCCTGAATGATCGTATCGCGCAGTTCCGACTCCGGTCGAAGCGGATCGTAATCGGGGTAGATCGTGATATCGCCCATGTAATATTCCTGATGCAGACTGTCGTCAAGGGGCGGTAAGACTTCCAGGTAAAGATTGGCCCGGTTGGATTTCAGGGTGGTGTCGGCTTCCAGCGGCGCGATGTAGTTGGGGAGAAAAAAGGCGAAGCCACTGTTGCGCATGCGCCGGGTGATACGCTCTTTTTCTTTCTCATAGAGGGTTCCATCCACGCTTTCTCCTTCTTTGAGTACCGATTCTTCTTGGGCGCGTCGTAGTAACCGGGCTACCTGAGGATCTTTGCTGTAAAAAAAGGTGGAGTCGATAATTAGCTGGCTGCCGGGATCCACATAGTAAGTGACGCTGATTTTATTCCGTCTTTTGTTGATGGATTCCCCATAGACCACCTCCGCGTTGAAGTAGCCCCGGTATTGCATGTACAGCTCCATGGCTTCCACGGTGGCTTGTGTAAGCTCCTCGTTGTAGATGGCCGGCGTTTCGGCGATCACGCGGCGCACCCAGCGGTCGAGCTTGGTGGTGTCTTGAGTCCGGTTGGTTTTATAATAGAACCACTCGCGGGGAATAAAGAAAAAATTGCTGTTTGGGGTTTGTTTATGAAGGGTAGAGAGGTCGTATTTTAATTTGCCCTTATTTTTTACTTTTTTGTCTCCCCTGAATTTAATGTCGTTCTTTACCAGGAGCAGTTCATCGGCCTCGAGGAATTTCGTTGCATTACAGGAGAATAGGCCTGCCGATAGCAGGAGCAACCATAAACCAGATGTCAAGAGGTTAAAACGCATGTTGATTCAATAAGCAAAAATATGGCCTTGTCAAAAGCTAGTATCAAGTGGTTCCGGTCCCTTCAACGGAAGAAGTTCAGGCAAAAGTATAACAAATTCGTAGTCGAAGGGGACAAAATGGTAACCGAATTATTAGACCAGCAAGAAGTAGCCATTGAGGCCTTATACGCTTTGCCGGACTGGTTGCGGGAGCGTAGTCCCGCACGGATCTTGCCGGAAGAAAAAATTCATGAGATCAGCCCCGGCGAACTCAAAAAGATCAGCAGCCTGACCACCCCTAATCAGGTACTGGCAGTTGCAGACATACCCGGATGGGACATCCGCCGGGAAAGTCTGGAAACAAACTACGCTCTCTATCTCGACGGCATTCGCGACCCCGGAAACCTGGGGACCATCTTGCGAATTGCCGACTGGTTTGGGATCCGCAATGTGTACTGTTCGGTGGATTGTGCGGATGTTTATAATCCCAAAGTAATTCAAGCCTCCATGGGGGCTTTTATGCGGGTCCGCGCAGTTATCGCCTCACTCCCCGAATTGCTGAAAAACCGGCCCGCGCTTCCTGTTCTGGGCGCTGTGCTCGAGGGAGAGGACGTCTTTGAAACCCCTCTACCGGGACACGGGCTGATGATCATCGGCAACGAAGCGCAGGGGATCTCTTCGACGCTACTGCCCCGCTTGACCCATCGCCTTCGTATACCGGCCGGCCCCGGCGGCGGCGCCGAGTCACTCAACGCCGCAGTAGCGACGGGAATTATCAGCGCTGTGTTGCGCTACCGGCAACGGCGGGAAGGAGAAAATAAGGAGTAGGACCAGGGACCGGAACGTTAAACTTTTAAACTATGCGATGGTAACGTTTCGCTGAGCTCACGAAAAGATCACTGCAGAGGACGCGGAGAAGGCTGAGTTCGCGCAGAGAGAGGTAAAAAACAGCACTCTGTGCGAGCTCGGCGCATTCCGCGAGCTCGGGGGTGAATAAACCGGTAAACTTTAAACGCTACAGATATTTCTGCAGCGCCCGCTCAATCTGAGCCGCGCCCCGCAGTCCGATCTCTGCAATCTTGCCTTCGCGATCAATGAGGAAGGTCTTGGGAATACCCCGTACACCGTAGGTAGCGGCCGGCGCCGATTCCCACTTCTTGAGATCGCTGACATGGTTTTCCCAGATCAGTCCGTCCTGCTCGATAGCCCCGACCCAGCGATCGCGGGAGCGATCAATCATTTCTTGTACCTGTTCTTCGGAAGAAAACCGGGCCTTGCTGCGAGAGTCCAGTCCGTCAAGTGATACGCTGAAGACGGTAAAGCCCTGGTCCTTGTATTTCTTGTATACTTCCACCACATTGGGATTTTCGCGGCGGCAGGGGCCGCACCAGCTGGCCCAGAAGTCGAGTAAAACGATTTTTCCTTTCAAATCGGAGAGGGCGTAGCGCTCGCCGTTGGGGCCGGGAAGCTCGATATCGGGAGCGGGTTGGCCTACCTTGATGCGCTCGTTGGCCATGCGGGCCTGGTACTGTGTTTCTACCGCGGAGATGAATTTGCTGTACTCAGAAGCCATTTCCGAGTCGGGGTGGGCGGCCGCCAGTTTGGATTGGGCCACCTTATGAATATCGAGGAACTCACCACGCGGGCCCAAGGCCTGATAGGCCACAAAGGCGCCCATGGCGGCATTCTGAGTAGTATCGATGAAGTTGTTGATGTCTTCCGAACTGTATTCCCGTTTAAGAAGCCCTTGCATGAATTGGACGAAGGCCCGGGTGTCATCACTGCCGCTGACCTCGAAATCGTAGTTCTGCAGCGTACTCAGGTCCCCTTGCATTTCGAGGAGCCCTTCGGAGCCGTCGAGGACAAACTGAACGCGCTTGGCGCCGATACGCAGGTTGTAAACGCCGGCCTCCAGACCTTCGGGAAAGGCGATTTCAAAATGCCCGGAACCATCGATGTCAGCTTTGTCGAGCACGCTATTGGCCTTACCGATGATGACGCGGTCGACAAAAATCTGCAGGTTGGCGGCATTTTCAATATCACCCTGGATGACTGTTCCCTCCACTTGTTGGTTACATTGCCAGGTCGTCAGCGCAATGAGCAACAGTAAGGGGAGCTTGAAAATAGTTCTCATGTTCATACGGATTTGATTTGTTTAGCACGGTTTATGATACGGACGCAAAATATACGCATCTTTCCGAAAATTATTGTCAGCCCTGCCCCTGAATCCCTCTTTCTTTAATGCCGTATATCCGGGTATAGCGGCTAAGGGTCCGCCCTGCGACACAATACCTCCCGGATGTGCCGGTAAGCTATTGCTTTGCCTGGCTGACGAGCAGGAATACAAAGATAATATTATTACTTCGGAAAGAACAAGCCCGGACCTTAGCGAAGGAGGTTGTTGATCCAGAAAAACAATACGAGGTAGATCCAGAGGCCGTCAATGAAATGCCAGTAAATAGTTAAAAGGCGGAGCTTCAGCCGTTTTTCTGGATCGGAAAAATAGACGAGTACGCTCACCGGTTCTTTCATGCGCTTATAAGCCTGCCAGAGAAAAACGCCCAGAAAGGGCAGCCCGGCAATGACGTGAGCAAAGTGCAACCCGGAGATGACGTAAAGATAGGAGGCGGAATTGTCCGTATGAATGAATATTTCCTGGGTGAAAAGTTGCCGCCATCCGATAAACTGGACGATGAGAAAAAGAACCGACAAGATCATGGTAGCGAGTAACGCCTGTTGGTATTGCCGGGTGTTATCGGCTTTGAACGAACGTTTGGCCCAGATGAGCGTGCCGCTGCTGCCGATCAGGATCAGCGTGTTGAATAAAAAGATGGGCGGTAATTGTACCGGCGGAAGATCACTTTGCATCCTGGTGTAAATAAAGGCTACTGAGAAAGCCAAAAACAAGGCTGTGATACTGAACAGCACCAGAAATAACAACACATTGTAAGGGTGAAAAGCAAAGTTACTGTATTCTTTGTAAGCTTCTTCCTCCCGCATCTTGTCGTTTGGCGTATCAGTCATATTGGATGGTTCAAATAGGATTCGCCGGATGGCCGGCGTCGTTTGTTTCTTGATGCACTGCTGCATCGCTTGCTGCAGTATTTCACCTCTTCCCAACACGAAGCCCACTTTTTACGCCAGCGAAAAGGACGGGCGCAATGGGCGCATATTTTCTCCGGCAAATGGCTTTTCTTTTTCTGTTTTGGCAAAATTAGCTGATTTTTTCACACGGGGGTAACAATTAATACCTGACTTGGTTTGACAGGACGGCTGATTTAATCCGGGTTAAGGAAATGATTTGTGCAGCGAAGCGTTCATACCTTGTATTCCAATTAGATACAGAATCCCTATCTTCGCTTCCTATGAAGCAGTGTCATCAGTGTGGAACAATGCTCCCCGATGCGGCCCGGTATTGCAGTCACTGTGGGGCGCCGCAGATTCATTTTGTAGGATCGGCGCCCCGGGAGCAGCTGGACCTGGAAGCGGCCCTGGGACCGCAATTGCAACAGCAATTTTTCGCGCGCCTGCGGGCACAGGTCGCGGAAGAACAACCCGAAACTCCGGTGGACGCTTACTTCAAACGCCTGCAGGAGTGTGAATTTATAAATACCGTGCAATTGCGCGTAGAGCAACTGTCCGAAGAAATCCGCCGGGCGGTAGCGACATATGGGGTGGATCGTGTACGTATTCAGCTTTTGATTGGCCTCAGCTTTGACGAACTGCTCGACTTCTTCCTCATCCATTATTGCCGGGACATTAATACAATTCAGTTACCACCGGCTATCCTCAAGTATCAGGGAAAAGGCCTGGAAGAAGTCGACCTTCACCGTACCATATTGGATTATCTGGATTTTGAACATGAAGACGAGCAGGTCTATTTCTTATCCGAATTTCTCACCCTTCCCCCGGAACTGCTGCGAAATGCCGGAAAAAACTTCCTCTTTCCGGAAAAAAATGAACGCATTTTCTTCATCTGTGATCAAAGTCTGCTGGGCACTTGCCGCGAGGGATTCGCCTTTACCGAAAAGGCCTTGTACTGGAAAGCGCATCTGCAGAAAGCCCGCCAGCTTACCTTCCCGCGAATAAAGACCGTCCGGCGTGAAAAAGACTGGATCACTATCAACGGCCACTTTTTCAATGTCAACCCTTCCCTCAATGTCAAAGTGCTCAAGCTGATGCGCAGGCTGAAGAGGTGGTTCGGTTGATAAAGCGGGACTTCTGGTTCCGTAATTTCCTCGCTTCAGGCTGCTGTTTACGGAATTAAGAGGAACTAGTCGAGTGTCCATGCCCGATACTCAAACCCTACCCCCCAACTTCCCCTTCATAATCCTCCACTCTTTTTCCTACCCGAAGAGCGAAGACAAAGAGGATGGCGATGCCTGCCAGGAGCAGCAAAATACAAATCAGCCACCCGCCGCCGAGATAGGTTGACAAACCACCGGCAGTGATGGCCACAGCGCCGACCGTCAGGGCGTAAGGCAGCTGCGTACGTACGTGATCGATGTGATTACAGTCGGAGGCCAGTGAGCTGAGGATAGTGGTATCGGAAATCGGGGAACAATGATCGCCCATTACAGAAGCGGCGAGAACGACGGCGATGACGTTGAGCAGGATCTCCAGTGAGATATCCGGATCGATGCCCTGCGTGCGGCAGATGGCCCAGGTAGTTGGAATAGCAATGGGGTAGAGGATAGCCATGGTGCTCCAACTGGAACCGGTAGAGAAGGAAATGGTCGCGGCCAGGATGAAGATGATGACCGGCATCAGGTAAGGGTTGATGCTGTTCTGCAGCGCCAGGGTCAGGTAGGTGGCTGTATGCAGCTCTTCTGTCGTAGCGGCGAGCGACCAGGCCAGTGTCAGGATGATCAGCGCCGGAAGCATAGTCTTGAACCCGGTGATCAGGCTGTTGATTGTTTCGATCAGCGTCATGATACGGCCGGCCAGCGTCAGGATGATGGCCAGCAGGACACCCGACAGCGAAGACCATAGCAGGGCTACGTAAGAATCGGCATTGCCGATGAGCTTGCCTACTTTCAGCAGAAAACTGGGCTCTTCACCGGCCAGCACGGGGCCCATATTAGCCCAGATGGTCCCCCAGCTTTGGGAAGGAAGGCTTATTCCATTGGCAATCAGTTCATTGTAAGTAGCTGAGAAACCGGTGTCAACCAGCCCGAATATGGTCATCAGGATGACTAAAAGAACGGGAAGGAAAGCATTGTACCAGCGGATAGGGGCGCCCTCGACGGGATCGAGGTCTTCGAGCTCGTTGCCGCCTCCTTTTGCCGAAAGGCTGGAAAAGACCTCCCCGGTGTGGCGGGCGCGGACCTCAGCCTGGTACATTTGCCCGTAGTCGCGGCGCAGAAAAACCAGAATAAGAATGAAAATCAGCGTAAGTACGGGATAAAAAGAATACTTCAGAGAATTGATGAAAATGGCGTAGGCGGTCATATCGAAATCAAAACCGCGCAGGGTTTCCACGCCGTCGTCTATATAGCCCAGCTCCGCGCCGATCCAGGTGGTGATGAAGGCGACGGCCGCCACCGGAGCAGCTGTACTGTCGACGATATAAGCCAGCTTTTCCCGGGAGATGTGAAACTTGTCCGTCACCGATCGCATAGTATTACCGACGATAAGGGTATTGGCATAGTCGTCAAAAAAGATAGCCACGCCCAGTAGCCAGGTGATAAACTGGGCACTGCGGGCCGATTGGGCATATCGCGACAGGGAAGCCACCACGCCCGCCATGCCGCCGTTGCGCGAAATGATCGCTACCATTCCACCGATAAACAGGGAAAAGACGATAACCGACAAATGCCCGCTGTCGTTGAGCGCGCTGATGACGTACTTTTCCACTACCTGCAGGAAAGACAAGACCAGGTAGTACAGGGAGTCGACCCGCATGCCGCCGGCGATAAAGGCGCCGGCCCATACGCCGACAAAAAGCGAGACGACGACTTCCCGGAACATCAGCGCGAGTAATATGGCGAGCAAAGGCGGTACAATGGAGAGCCACAGGGCAATGCGGCGCACCCGGAACCCGTCGTCGGCCCGGGCAATGTGGTATAGTCGATAGCCTTCCTGGCTTTCAATCAGCAACAGTTCTCCCCGGTCGGTCGTTTCAAAGGGATAGACGGCCTGGCCGTCGCGAAACTGCAGAGCCACCGGTTCCCGGTTGATCCTTATATTTGCGGCGCCTTGCCTGTCTTCAACATTAAAAATCAGCTGCCCTTCTTCAGTACTGAGCAAATAGCGTTCCAGGGCAGTTTCAAAAGTGGATGCGCTGTCGGTTTGCGTGAAGACAGAGAAGGGCAGGAAAAAGATAAGCAGCCCTGTGATCCAGCAAAGGTTTTTCATTTTGTAAGGTTGTTAGTATTATCGGCAGGCCATAAAAAAAGATATTCTGAATTTGCCGTCCAGCGAAGAAACAAATAATTCACTAAAAATCGAACTGAAGTATGCGGAGCAGGAAGTATATCTCCTTCTTTTTCTTTCTACTGACAAGCTCAACCGGTGTCCTGCCGGCGCAGTCTTTTGAGCGTTTGTCCGTTCCCTTCGTACAAAACGAAGAACCGCTGCCTCTGGCCCTGACGGGAGGGCTGAACAACCCCCAACTATCGGCGGTCGACTTCAACGGTGATGGGGTGCAGGACCTCTACCTGTTCGATCGCAGCGGCCAGGTCCACCTGCCCTTTGTTCGCCAAAATAATCGCTGGGTCTTCGCACCAAAATATGCCCAATACTTTCCCGATATACAAAACTGGATACTCCTGCGCGATTACAACCGGGACGGCGCAGCCGATATTTTTGCCTATTCAGATGTACCCGGCATTGGTGGCATTAAGGTATATACCGGGTTTTACGAGGACGGACACCTGGCTTTCCGCCGCTTTTCTTTCCCCGATCCGAACAACATCATTTATTTTTCCCTGCCCGGCGGCGGCCGCACCCAGCTTTTTGTCAGCAATATCGACTACCCGGCTGTTGATGACCTGGACTGTGACGGCGACCTCGATGTGCTGACTTTCAACGCGGCGGGCGGCTACATCGAACTCTACCAGAACCAGTCAGTTGAACGAGCTTATGGCCTCGACAGCCTGATCTTCGAGCTGGGTGACGACTGCTGGGGCGGGGTGTTCGAAAGCGGCATCACCCCGGAGGTCGATCTGGCCGATAACCCGGGAGCGTGTGCCACGGCCCTTGACGGCCGCCCTCCGGTCAGCGTACGCCACGCGGGATCTACCTTGCTGACTTTTGATGCCGACGGCGACGATGACCGGGAGCTGCTGCTCGGCGACCTGTCTTTTCCGGCTGTCAATTTCCTGCATAACGGCGGAACCTGTACCCAAGCCTGGATTGATGAGCAGAACCTCAATTTTCCGAGTGAACGTCCGGTAAACCTGCCCTTCTTTCCGGCGGCTTTTTACCTGGATCTGAACGGCGATGGAGAAAAGGATCTGGCCGTAAGCCCCAATGCCCGGCAGGAGTCGGAAAACAAAGAGGTGATCTGGTACTATGAAAATGTAGGCAACACCGGCGTTCCACGCTTCGAATTCCGGCAAACCGATTTTCTCGCTGACCAGATGCTCGACCTGGGCTTCGGTGCGCATCCCGCTTTTGTGGACTATAACGCTGACGGATTGACCGACCTGATCATCGGCAACGGCTTTCGTTTTGATGAACCGGGCGAGCGACCGGCATCCTTGTTCCTCTTCGAAAATACCGGTACCCCCTCACAACCCCGCTACGAACTGGTTGATGAGGATTACCTGGGCCTTTCCCGCTTTAATCCGGAGCATTACCAATATGCGCCGGCTTTCGGCGATCTCGACGGGGACGGCGATCTCGATATTCTGGTAGGAGAGGAGCAGGGAGGCTTGTTCTACGCCGAGAATGTCGGGGGGACGGGGCGTCCCCTGCAATTCGGCCCCTGGCAGTATCCTTTTCAGGGCATTGACGTAGGCCTGAGCAGCACGCCGGCAATAGCAGACCTCAATGGTGACGGCCTGCACGATATCATCGCGGGGGAGCGCAACGGCAACATCAATTATTTCCAAAACCAGGGAGCTGCCGGTAATCCGTCTTTCGAAGCGGACCCGGAGGTCGGCCCGAATACTTTTTTCCTCGGCCAGGTTGACACCCGCATTCCGGGGTCCACCGTCGGGTTCAGCGCCCCGGTCCTGCTCAGACAGGGGGATAAACCTTTGTTGCTTACAGGAACGGATGAAGGTAAGGTCGAGCTCTACGGAGCTGTAGAGGGCAATCTCTACAATGCATTCGCCCTCACCAATCCCGACTGGGGCCAGATCCGGGAAGGGTTTCGCAGCCATCCGGCGCTGGCCGATATCGACCGGGACGGATGGCTCGAGCTGGCCGTGGGGAACGCCAGAGGCGGCATCGCCCTGTACCAGACCAGCCTGCAGTCAGATCTGATGGTGGCGGCCGATCAACCGGTACAGCGATTTGATTTCCGCCTTCTGCCCAACCCCGCCAGGGATAGAGTGACCATCACGCTGGAAGGAAACCGCGCGGATGCCCGGGAGAAAAGAGCTACCCTGCTCAACAGTGCCGGAATGCGCGTGCTGGAACAGTCCTGGACGGGCCCGTCGCTTTCGCTAAAGGTGTCTTCGCTGCCCCCCGGCGTCTACTTTGTCAAAATCCAGGTGGAAGAAGCGGTAATAGTCAAGAAGTTAGTATTGTCCAATTAAAAGAAGGGAAAGGCATATTTCTTATTTCGTCTTTCCTCAATGCCCCTCCCGCGGTCCGAACAGCAGCGTCCCGATGCGCACCATTGTGCTGCCCTCTTCCAGGGCGATGTGGTAATCACCGGACATGCCCATAGAGATTTCGCGAAAGCTGTCCTGCCCGGCAAAGAATTCGGCCTTAAGGGCGTCAAAAATCTGCTTGAGCTGTTGGAATTCCCGCCGCACCTGTTGTTCCTCATCCGTAAAGGTAGCCATGCCCATGACGCCGCGAATGTGCACGTGTTCCATTTTTCCGAAAGGTTCTGAAGCTAACAATTCCTTTGCCATAGGCAGGTCGAAGCCGTACTTGGATTCCTCCTCCGCTATTTTGAACTGAAGCAGACAATCGATGACCCGCTCTTCACTGCGGGCCCGCTTATTGATTTCTTTTAACAGCCGCGGACTGTCAACCGATTGGATCATATTAACAAAAGGAACGATGTATTTCACCTTATTGCGTTGCAGGTGGCCGATGAGGTGCCATTCAATATCTTCGGGTAGCTCACCATGCTTATCCACCATTTCCTGCACCCGGTTCTCACCGAAAGCCCGTTGTCCCTGTTCGTAGAGATCCATGATATCCTCGACGGGTTTTGTTTTTGAAACGGCGATGAGCTGTGCGCCGTGAGGTTTGAGCTCCTTAATTATGGATTCCCGCGAAGTCGTTTTCTGTAGCATAAGTGTTTTGATTGATTGGATAGAACAAGTCCTGTAATCATTCCGGACTGCTCTGCGCCGGGTGCCATTCGATTCGCCGCCAGGCGACTGAAGCAGGGAAGCAGTTTACAAAACTTGGAATCAAGTTTCTTGATTTTCGAAAGGAAAACAGTTGACTGAGTGGCTTTTGTTTAAAAATTGGCTCACTGTTTGAGCCTATTTGTTAACATTTTCTTATTCGGATTTAACACCGTTTTAGAAATAAACAGGTGCTAACCAGCGTTTTGAAATGCGTGAACAACCAATAACGACTAAAAACCCTCCCCATCATGAATAACTACCAATTTGAAAGAGCCGCCCGCCGTCGTCGCTCTAAAGCGATGATGCTTACGGTGTTGATTTATCTCCTTCTGCTCGCAGGTATCGCATATTCCGGCAATGTAAAGCTTTCCGAAATACTTCCCGACAAAATCCAGCAAATGATAGGCGTGGACGCTCCGGCCGAAGAGGCGGTACAACCGAAGCCTTAATCCGGGTTAAGTTTTTAAAGCCATGCCGGTAATAAAACGAACTTCGAATCCTGTTCTTTCTCAGAACAACCCGTGCAGCTCCGCACTCACCAGGTTCACCACTTTACCCAGATCTTCCGGGTTGCTTTCGAAGTCGATCTCATCGGAGCTGATGACTAGCAGGCGACCATCCTTGTAGTCGTTGATCCAGTTTTCGTAGCGCTCGTTGAGCCGTTTGAGATACTCCAGGCTCATGCTGCCCTCGTATTCGCGTCCCCGCATCTGTATGTGTGATACCAGGGTGGGTATACTGGCCCGCAGGTAAATGAGCAGGTCCGGAGGCCGGATCTGGGAAGACATGGTATGGAAGAGCTCAAAATAGTTGTTGAAGTCGCGGGTTGACATCAGCCCCATGTCGTGTAGGTTGGGAGCAAAGATGTAAGCGTCTTCATAGATGGTGCGGTCCTGGACCACGGTTTTATCCCCGTTGAGGATATTGAGGATTTGCTGATAGCGACTGTTGAGAAAGTAGATTTGCAGGTTGAAGGCCCAGCGCTGCATATCGTTGTAAAAATCGCTGAGGTAGGGATTGTTATCCGTTGACTCATAATGAACTTCCCAGCCGAAATGTTTTCCCAGCTTAGTCGTTAGCGTAGTTTTTCCCGCGCCGATGTTACCAGCGATAGCAACGTGCTTGATCTGAGGAGGAGTCTTCTCCGGACCCATGTATAGTATGTTTATTTTGTGCTTTAAAAAACGAAACGAAAATACAATTCCTTTCGGTATTACAATAAATAATGAGCAAAGTCCGGACTTTTTTAAAAAAGTTCAATTTCTGAAAGGAAGCCAAGCGGCTCATTGTAAAGTTATTATCTTTGATCGACTATTAGACGAGAAAATACCTACGAACTTCTAATAATTTGCTATGCAGATAGACAAGCTGTTAATTTCACGGCTCGAAGAATTAGCCCGGCTGGAGCTTTCCGAAGCGGAACGTGAAGCGTTGCGCCAGGATCTCAACCGCATTCTGGAGATGGTGGAAAAATTACAGGAGTTAGACCTCGAAAATGTAGAACCCCTCGTACATGTTGGGGAGGAGGTCAACATCTGGCGCCGCGACGCCGTTAAAGGGCAGGTCAGCCGTGAGGCGGCGCTCCGAAATGCACCCGATAGCGACGGGGTCTTCTTCCGGGTACCCAAAGTGATCGATTTGTAGAATCAGAACAAGCAACCTACTCACGCCGTATGGAAAAACCAGTTATCTCCGTCAAGGAATTGAGAAAGATTTACATCATGGGGACTACGGAAGTCCGCGCACTGCAGTCCATTACTCTGGATATTGAGCGCAATGAGTACGTCGCCCTTATGGGGCCCTCCGGTTCGGGCAAATCCACCCTGATGAACCTCATCGGCTGCCTCGATACGCCCAGCAGTGGAGAATACTGGCTCAACAACATCAACGTGAGTACCATGACGGATGCAGAGCTGGCCGAAGTGCGTAATAAGGAAATCGGATTCGTTTTCCAGACTTTCAACCTGCTGCCGCGTTTGTCGGCGCTGGATAATGTCGCACTTCCCCTCGTTTACGGTGGGGTAAGCCGAAGCCGCCGCACCGAACGCGCCCGCGAAGTGCTGACTTCCGTCGGCCTCGGTGATCGCGTCGATCACAAACCCAATGAATTGTCCGGCGGCCAGCGGCAACGCGTCGCTATTGCCCGTGCGCTGGTCAACGACCCATCCATCATTCTGGCCGATGAACCCACCGGTAACCTGGACACCAAAACTTCCATCGAAATCATGGGGATCTTTGAAGAGATCCACAAAAACGGAAATACGGTGATCCTTGTAACCCACGAGCCCGATATTGCCGAACACGCCCATCGCATCGTCCGCCTTCGCGACGGACTGGTCGAAAGCGACATCCGCAATGAAAATGTGGTCAGCGCCTTCGATCCCGAGCACCGGTACAACGCTTAGAACGTGATCCTTAGTCCAGCATCGTTAAAAGCGCTATGACCAGGCCGGTGATCATAGCCAGCAGTTTCTTCCAGGAAATTTGGTGCTGTCTGTCCCCTTCCGCTTCAAAGAGAATAGTCGTGGAAATGTGTAAAAAAGAACCGACCACAATCGCCATGATGCGTTGCAGGGCGACCGGATTGACGATAAACTGCTCGCCCAGGAAAGCACCCAGCGGAGACATCAGGGAGAAGATCACCAGACTGATCATGACAAAAGCCCGGCTGTAATCACTTTGCGACAGCAGTATGCCGAGCGCGAAGGCCGCCGGCGCTTTGTGTAAAATGATGCCGTACAGCAAATGGTTGATTTCCCCTCCGTGTTCGTGCATATGCGGATACCCGCTCAGGGGCATACCTTCAATGAAAGAGTGCAGACACAAGCCGATGAGAATCTGTATGCCGTATCCCGCTTTGGCATGTGCGTGGGCGTGTATGTGACCGTGTTCTACACCCCGGGAGAGTTGTTCAAGGATTATCTGGATGAAGAAACCGAGCAACAACCAGAGCCCCATGAGGCTATGATCTCCGGCAAAAATTCCCGGAAGCAGATGAAGCGCGGCGATACTTAGAATGTAGGCGCCGCTGAAAGAGAGAAGCAGGCGCAGGACCAGCGGTTGCTGCTGCCGGATGTAGAGCGCAATACCACCGCCAAGTAGCACTGAAGAGAAAAGCAATACATATTCCCAAATCGTCATCGAAGGTAGTTAGGCCGAGAGTTTGAATCGATCCAGACGAAGGTAAACTTTTGCCGTCAAATAGCCAATAAGCAACCCGATCACAGCGCCGCCGATCACATCCAGCGGATAATGCACCCCTACATACACCTGGGCATAGGCAATAGAGGCAGCCCATAACAGGAAAATCCAGCGGGACCACGGGTAAAAAATCCCCAGGGTCATACTCAGGAAAGTCGCCACCGCAAAGTGATTGCTGGCATGGGAAGAAGTAAAGCTGTAAGCCTTTCCGCAGCCCACCAGCAGCTTGACCTCATCCTTCATCTCAATATCGTTACAGGGACGGACGCGCTGTACGTTTTTCTTGACCACCTTGCTGCTGATCGTGTCGGCCAGGGTAACCGTCAGGGCGACGGCCAGTAGAAAATAAATAGCCCTGATCCGGAATTTCCAAACGACAAAAGCCGTCAGCAGAAGGTAGAAAGGAATCCAGAACTTCTTATTCCGCCAATATGGTAAAATAGCATCCAGCCAGGGATGATGCCATTCCCCGTTGATCAGATGAAACAGGTATTCGTCGAATTGAAGTATTTCTGTCATGGTGCGTGGGCTACCAGGATTAACCTGGGACTGTTTTTTTCATCAAAAGCATGGAGCTGATAATCGCCGTAGCTCCGGTCGATTACCAGGCCGGCCTGCTGGAACAGACGCTTAAAGTCTTCGTACCAGAAAAGCCGGACGCTTTCGCGAAAGAAGTAACTGCGTCCTGCTTCCTCAAAGTTAATGGTTTTGACGACGCGCTGCCCCTCGATTTGTTTGTCGATTTCAAACCGTATGCCCTCTACCTGCTTGGTTTCGGACCCGGTCAGGTTGTCGATAACGTATTGGGCATTAAAAAAGTCAAGGACGAAAATGCCTCCCGCTTTCAGGCCACGTGTGACATTGCGCAGGGTTCTCAGGTCGTCTTTCTCCGATTCGAAATAACCAAAGCTGGTAAAAAAATTAAAAACGCAATCGTAGTAATTGACCCGAAAAAGATGGCGCATATCGTGCGTATAAAAGGAAAGCCTTTCATTTTCAAACTGCCGGGCATATTCAATACTGCGCGTGGAGAGATCTATCCCTGTCACCTCAAAGCCTTTATCGGCCAGGTAGCGGGAATAGCGGCCTTTGCCACAGGCCAGGTCCATTACCCGGGCGCCAGGAGTAGGTTGCAACGCTTCCAGGAGCCGGTCGATAAACTGCCTGGCTTCCTCCTTATCGCGATACTGATAGAGGCGATGGTAATAGGGAGAGTCGAACCACTGCTCGTACCATTTCCGGTCAGGTTTGTTTGTCGGTTGATTCACTTGCCGCATGATGGCGCAAATATACCGCATTTTCCGGGTAACAAAAGCGCTCACGGATGATGACATTTAAATTGACGACCTGAAGCTGAGCTCGGAAGAAGCCGGCTTCGGCGAAATGAGGAAAGTTTAAACCACTTCCTGATTATACCGGCAAGACCCCGGCAATTTTATATTTTTGCAAAAACCAAATACGCTATGACACTGATTAAATCTATTTCCGGCATCCGGGGCACCATCGGCGGGAAAGCTGGTGACAATCTCACTCCGCAGGATATTGTGGAAAGCACTGCGGCTTTCGGCTACCACCTGCTTCAGCAGGGGGCGGCGCCCAAGGTAGTGCTTGGGCGGGACGGACGCATCTCCGGGCCGATGGTCAGCCGCCTGGTAGCCAACACCCTGGTCGGCTTGGGAATTGACGTCATCGATCTCGGTCTTTCTACCACTCCGACGGTGGAAATGGCGGTACCGGCCGAATCGGCGGGCGCGGGTATTATCATCACGGCAAGCCATAATCCCAAGCATTGGAATGCGCTGAAGTTTCTCAACGAGCGCGGGGAGTTTATCTCGGCGGAAACGGGTGAAACCCTGCTCCGGCTCATCGATTCGGGCGATATCACCTATTCGGAAGTTGACCGCCTGGGGCGCTATCGCAAGAAGGAAGGGCATCTGCAAAAACATATCGATCAGATCCTGGCCCTGCCCCTGGTAGATGCCGAAGCGGTTGCCGGAAAGCAATACAAAGTAGTGGTGGATGCCATCAACTCTACCGGTGCGCTGGCATTGCCGCCGCTGCTGGAGGCTATGGGGGTGAAGACGGTGCTGATCAACGGCGAGGTCAACGGTGAATTTGCTCACAATCCCGAACCGCTGCCCGAGCACCTGATTCAACTAGCGGAAAAAGTAGTAGCCGAGGGCGCCGACCTGGGGATCTCCGTGGATCCCGATGTGGACCGCCTGGCCCTTGTTTGTGAAGACGGGCAGCTGTTCGGCGAAGAATATACCCTGGTTGCTGTAGCCGATTACGTGCTGCAGCACAAAAAAGGAGATACGGTTTCGAATCTTTCCTCCACGCGGGCCCTGCGCGACGTGACCCGGCGGCACGGCGGCAAGTATCACGCCAGCGCAGTGGGAGAAGTTAATGTCGTAAATAAGATGAAGACCGTGAATGCGGTGATCGGCGGGGAAGGCAACGGCGGCATCATCGTTCCCGAGTTGCACTACGGCCGGGATGCCATGGTAGGCGTAGCCCTGTTCTTGTCGCATTTGGCGAAAGCCGGAAAAACAACGACGGAACTCCGCGCTACTTATCCGCATTACCATATGGTGAAGGACCGCATTGACCTGACGCCGGATATCGACCTGGAACACGTGCTTATGCAACTGCGGGAAAAATACGCGCACGAAGAACTTACAGTAGTGGACGGCGTGAAAATCGATTTCCCGGATAAATGGGTGCATCTGCGCAAATCGAATACGGAACCGATCATCCGGGTCTACGCGGAGGCAGAATCGGCATCAGAAGCCGCGGCTCTCGTGGAAAGAATGAAGGGGGAAGTGGAAATGCTGATCGCTTAGCAGCGCCTCCGAAGCAATGTGGGATAAGCAAAGTGATCATTTCACAGGGTGAACACCCGGTATTGCCCGGTGATGAACCGCACACAAGGCCTATACTCAAATTCGTATCTTCATCATGCTTAAATAAGGTATTAATCAAAACCGGTATAAGATGGACATTACAGCCCAAACCAAAGCGAATCAGTTAGAATCTTATTTTGAGCCCTTTCGCAGCAATGTAATCGGGGCGGACCAGACTTTCCGTACGCCCTTCGGCGAAAAAAAGATCATCTATGCCGATTGGACGGCGAGTGGACGGCTGTACCGGCCTATCGAAGAGTGCCTTATCAACGAACTCGGGCCCTTTGTCGGCAATACCCATACCGAGACAACCGTTACGGGGCGTGCGATGACCATGGCTTACCATGAAGCCAAGAACCTGATCAAGCGCCACCTGGGCGCCCGGCCCAAAGATGTGCTGATCTCCTCCAATTCGGGAATGACCGGCGTGGTGAATAAGTTTCAACGCATACTGGGCCTGAAAGTACACGAAAAATTCCACCGTATGGTGCGCCTGCCCGAGGCCGAGCGGCCGGTAATTTTTGTCAGCCATATGGAACACCATTCCAATCAGACTTCCTGGCTGGAAACCCTGGCCGATGTGCTGGTCATTCGTCCTGATTATAACGGCCTGATGGATCTGCAGCACCTTGTAGAATTGCTGGAAGAGTACAAAGGCCGCAAGACGAAGATCGCCGCCGTCACTTCCTGTTCCAACGTCACAGGGATCATGACCCCTTACCATGAAGTGGCGGAGATCATGCATCAGCACGGCGGCCTTTGTTTTGTCGACTTCGCCGCTTCGGCCCCCTACATCGATATCAATATGCGCCCGGAAAACGAGCTACAGCACTTGGATGCGCTTTATTTCTCCCCTCACAAATTTCTGGGCGGCCCCGGTTCGACGGGTATCCTCGTTTTTGATCCCAAATTATATACCAACCGCGTGCCTGACAACCCCGGCGGTGGAACGGTCGACTGGACCAACCCCTGGGGAGGGCACAAATACCTCGAAGAGATCGAGGCGCGTGAAGACGGCGGTACGCCGGCTTTCCTGCAAACGATGAAAGTGGCGATGGCTATACAGCTCAAGGAGAAGATGGGCGTGGAACAAATCCGGCACCGCGAGGATGAAATACTGAATATCCTCTGGGAGCGCTTCGACAGGCTGCCGAATCTGCATGTTTTGGCGGATAGTGTCCGGGGAAGGCTGGGTATTATTTCTTTCTACATCGAAGACCTGCACTACAACCTCGGCGTCAAATTGCTCAATGATCGATTCGGCATACAGGTGCGGGGCGGTTGTTCCTGTGCGGGCACCTACGGACACTATCTCCTCCACGTATCCCGTGAAATCTCCCGGTCGATTACCGACGCCATTGACCACGGCGACTTATCGGCCAAGCCCGGCTGGATCCGCCTGTCTATCCATCCGGTCATGACCAACGAGGAAATCCACTACATTGCCGACGCCATCACCGGCCTTTGCAACCATCACCGGGAGTGGGCTGTTGATTATGAATACAATGTTCATATCAACGAATTCTCCTACAAGCACGAAGAGGGGATAGAGCAAAAACTGGTGGACAGTTGGTTTGAAAAAATATAAATACACCGGGTGAATGCAGCGCCCGGCAAGCTCTGAACCGACAAAACGGCAGCATACCGAAAAGAACTATTATGAAACGGGTATACCTAGACAATGCGGCAACGACTCCCATGGCGGAAGAAGTCATCGAGATGATGAATACGACCATGCGGCAGCAGTTTGGCAATCCTTCTTCTATTCACGCGGAGGGGCGGGCTGCCCGCGCAGCGATCGAACAGGCGCGTAAGACGGTAGCCCAGCACCTGGGTGCCTCCATAGGCGAAATTTTCTTTACCTCCGGTGGCACCGAGTCTAACAACATGGCTTTAAAAGGAGCGGTGCGCGACCTTGGCGTTCAGCGTATTATCAGCTCCCGAACGGAACATCACTGTATCCTGCACTCGCTGGACAGCTTGCACCGGTACCAGCAGGTGGAAACCGCTTTTGTCCATCAGGATGATCGCGGAAGAATAGGGCTGGACCATCTCCGGGAATTACTCGCAGGCAGCGATAAGAAGACACTCGTCTCCCTGATGCACGCCAATAATGAGATCGGCACCATGATCGATCTTGAGCAAGTGTCGGCTATTTGTGAGGAGTACGGCGCTTTGTTCCACTCCGATACGGTGCAAACCGTGGGTTATTACCCGATAGATGTATCAAAGACACGCATCAATTTCCTGTCGGGCGCCGCACACAAGTTTCACGGTCCTAAGGGCGTGGGTTTTATTTACATCAATGGCGACAATATTCTCCGACCCTTTATCGACGGGGGAGCTCAGGAACGCAATATGAGAGGCGGAACGGAAAATATCTACGGCATCATGGGGCTGGCGAAAGCGCTGGACCTGGCCTGCGAAAATATGAGCGAACGCCGAGGCCACATCCAATCGCTGCGGCAGTATATGTTGGATCAGCTTCAAACCCATTTTGAGGATCTTACCTTCAACGGAGACTGGGACGGACACAGCCAGTACAAACTGCTCAGTGTGGCTTTCCCGCCTTCTCCCAAAGCCGATATGATCCTGCTCAACCTGGATATTGCAGGGGTGAGCGTCAGCGGAGGCAGCGCCTGCTCTTCCGGCGCCGATGCCGGCTCCCATGTCCTGGATGCCATAGAGGCCGATCCCGACCGGAAGACAATCCGTTTTTCCTTATCCTACCGGAATACAAAGGAGGATATCGATTTTGCCATTGAGAAACTGAAATCGATTCTGCCGGTGCGGAGCAAAAGTGGAATCAGAAATTAGAGGCGCTTCCTCCGGCACGACTAGTGCCGGAGGCACTAGTTTGCGAACGGCGAATAGCGAACCGGGTCTCCCTCATTCCTTAATCCCTACCTGATCCAATGCAAATGCATACTGCATGGCCGTTTCCACGAATCGGCGGAAGCGGCCGGAAGCGCCGCCGTGGCCGGCTTCCAAATTGGTGTGCAGCAGCAGTACGTTGTCATCCGTTTTCAGCTCTCTCAGCTTAGCGACCCACTTGGCGGGTTCCCAGTACTGTACCTGACTGTCGTGCAGCCCGGTGGTGACCAGCATGGCGGGATAATCCTTTGCCTCTACATTGTCGTAGGGGGAGTAGGACTTGATATATTCATAGTACTTTTTTTTATTCGGATTACCCCACTCGTCGTATTCACCGGTAGTGAGGGGGATGCTGTCGTCGAGCATGGTTGTGACAACGTCGACGAAGGGAACGGCGGCCAGCATGCCGCGCCAGAGATCGGGGCGCATATTGGCCACGGCGCCGACGAGCAGCCCGCCCGCACTGCCGCCCATGGCGAAGAGCCGGTCGGTGGAGGTATACTTTTCCTCAAGCAGGTATTCGGCGCAGTCGATAAAGTCGTAAAAGGTGTTTTTCTTATTCAGCAATTTGCCTTCCTCATACCAGTGGCGGCCCAGTTCTTCACCGCCGCGGATATGGGCGATGGCGAAGACGAAGCCCCGGTCGAGGAGACTGAGGCGGGCGAAGCTGAAGTAAGGGTCCATACTGTGGCCGTAGGATCCGTAGCCGTAAAGGACGAGCGGCGCGCTGCCGTCTCGCTCAAAGCCTTTGTGGTACACCAGAGAGATGGGGACCTGAGCGCCATCGCGGGCCGTGGCGTGCAGGCGTTCGGTGTGGTAAGTGTCCTGCTCAAAGCCCCCGAGTACCTCCTGTTGTTTGAGTAGCTTAAATGTGCGGCGGTGCATATTGTAATCGTAAGTGCTATTGGGTGTCGTCATCGACTGGTAGCCGATGCGCAGCTGGTTGGTATTGAACTCGGGATTAACGGAGGTATAAGCCAGATAGGCCTCCTCTTCGAAGTCGATGTAGTGCTCTTCCCCTTCCCAGGGGCGTACGCGCAGCTGGGTAATTCCCTCGCGACGTTCTGAGAGCACCAGGAAATCTCTGAAAATGTCCAGGTCTTCCAGCAAGACAGCTTTGCGGTGGGGAATGAGCTCTCTCCAGTTTTCTTTTTCTGTTTGGTGCACACTGGTTTCCATGAGGCGGAAGTTCCGGGCCTGCCAGTTGGTTCGGATATAGAATTTATCCTCGTAGTGGGCGATCTCGTATTCGTGACCCCGTTCGCGGGGCTGGATGAGATGGAAGTCACCGCTGGGCATATCGGCCCGCAGCACGCGGTATTCCTGCGACATGTTGGCGTAGGAGCCGATGATAATGTATTGTTTGGATTTGCTTTTATAGACAAAAGTGAGAAAGGTTTCATCTTCCTCCAGGAATACTGCTGCATCTTCCCTGACCGGATCGCCCAGGCGGTGACGCATGACTTTGTATCCGCGCAGCGTGGTTTCGTCCCGCAAAGTGTAGAAAACTGTTTCATTGTCATTGGCCCAGGCGGCGTTGCCGGTGGTATTGGGAATCTGATCCTCGAGCATTTCCCCGGTTTCCAGGTTTTTGAATCGAAGCGTGTAGATGCGCCGGCTCACGGTGTCTTCGCCGAAGGCCAGTAAGCGGTTATCGGGGCTTACCTCCCGGCCGCCGATCTGGTAATAGCTGTGCGGCTCGGCCAGCTCATTGGCGTTGAGCATGATTTCCTCTTCGGCCTCCAGGCTTCCTTTTTTTCGCGCGTAGATGGGATATTCTTTGCCCTCTTCATAACGGGTGAGGTAGTAATAGTCATTTTCCCGATAGGGTACCGACTGGTCTTCCTGCTTGATACGTCCGGTAATTTCCTTGTACAGTTTTTCCTGCAGGTCCTCGGTGTGTTGGAGTTGGGCTTTGGTGTAGGCGTTTTCGGCTTCCAGGTATTTGATGACTTCCGGATCATTCCGGTCATTGAGCCAGTAATAGGGATCAATCCGAACATCGCCATGGGCAATCAGTTCTTTGGGATGTTTGGGAGCCCGCGGCGCTTCGGTATTTTTTCGCTTGTTCATAAACGCTTATGTTAGTAGGTTTTTTTTTGCTAATCTGGAGAAAATAACATAAAAACAATTAGCTCTGTTTACCTTTCGGTCAATTAAGAAGGAACAGATGGAAAAACGAAATGCACTTTTGCCTTTACACACAGAACGGAAAATTCCCTTACCGGTTGGGGTGATATTGCTGAAAATGGCTTACATTCCCGGTGCTTCAACACATACTTTACCGGCTAGATGCAGCTGAAAACATCATACAAACAGATTCTTTCCATTTCTCTTCCGATTATGCTGGGCAGCGCTGCGCAGAATGTCATTGCCTTGAGCGACAGCGTCTTTCTTTATCATCTAAGCGAAGAGGATTTTGCCAGTATTGGGTTTGTGGGCGTTTTTTATCTGGTTATTGCCGCCATCGGTTACGGTTTTTCGCGGGGCGGGCAAATCATGATCGCCCGGCGTATGGGAGAGCGCAACCCGCAAGAGATCGGTCGCACCTTTTACGCCATGTTCTACTTCGAGATCGGGCTGGCCGTGTTTATGTTTCTGTTCATGCAGTACGGCTGTTACTACTTTTTCTCGCTTATCGTGGATTCCAATGTGGTGTTCGAAAAGAGCCTGGAGTATCTCGAATACCGCTCCTGGGGAGTATTTTTCAGCTATACCGGTGTGGCGATCATCGCACTGTACACCGGTGTAGCCCGTACTTCCTTTATCATTATCGATACCATCATTCTGGCCATCGTTAATATTACGCTGGATTATGTGCTCATCTTTGGTCACTGGGGCTTCCCCTCTATGGGGATTGGCGGCGCCGGGCTGGCCAGCACCACGGCGGAGATCGTCGCGTTTATTGTCTTCGTAGGCTATATTTTCTTTGACAAGGAGGCGCGCTCTTACCAGTTGTTTCAATTGCCGAAATTCGATCTCAAGCTCATCCGGCAGATTTACCGCTTATCCTTTCCGATCGTCGCGCAGGCATTTGTCGGACTGGGTAGCTGGTTTGTCTTTTTCGGAATTGTAGAAAACCTGGGAGAACGGGAGCTGGCGATTACCAATCTGGTCCGGATGGTTTACCTGGTTCTTTCCATTCCTTGCTGGGGCTTTTCGGCAGGCGTCAATACACTGGTCAGTAATTTCATCGGGCAACGAAAGCGCATGGCGGTCATCCCCATCGTCTGGAAAACGGCCAGGATCTCCTGGTTGGCAACTATGCTGTTAACGCTTCCCGTTGTTCTCTTTCCGCAGCAAATGCTCTATCCCTTGCTGGGCAGCCAGGATATGTCGCTCATCACCGATGCACAGCCCATCTTTTATGTGTTGGCAGGCATCCTCACCGTTTTCTCCCTTGGCGCCATTTTCTTCAACGGCCTGGTCGGCACCGGCGCCACCTACGAAGGGCTGAAACTACAGACCTGGTGCACGGCGGGCTATCTGCTCTACATTTACATCGTAGTCAATTGGACCACCGGCGGACTGGTCTGGGCCTGGGCTTCCGAGATCCTTTACTGGTCGGCTATGCTGGGCTTGTCGGTCTATTACCTGCGTTCGCAAGTGTGGCACCGGTTGAAGGTGTGAATTGGGTACCGGGAGTAATACGCTCCTCGCTTTTCGCGGTTTGCTATTTGCAGCCCGGCCCGCTCCGCTCAGGGCTGTTCAATCCAGAATGGCAAGGCACTGACCGGGTAGCTCCGCTAAAGCTGCCAACACCGACCAGGCGCTTTGTCCGGACTTTTACGCCAATCAGCAACTTTTCAATCCTCCAGCTTTCCCAAGCCCTCTTTCATCCGGCGTATCGCTTCCTTGAGTTCCGCTTCCGAAGCTGCATAAGAAAGGCGGAAGCAGTTGTCGGCTCCGAAGGCGGAGCCGGCGACAGTGGCTACGTGGGACTGGTGGAGCAGGTACTCACAGAACTCGTCAGAATTCCGGATGCTGTTTTCGCCATAGCTTTTACCAAAGAAATCGCTGATATCCGGGAAGATATAGAAAGCGCCCTGCGGCTGGTTGACCTTCATACCGGGAATCTGGTTGAGCCCTTCGATGACCAGATCGCGGCGCTTCAGGAAGGCCTTGCACATGTTATGGGTAGGGGTCATATCGCCAAGCAGGGCTTCGGCGCCGGCTTTCTGTCCGAAGGCGTTGGCGCCCGAGGTGAATTGCCCCTGAATTTTACCACAGGCCTGAGCCAGCCATTTGGGCGCGCCCATAAAGCCGAGGCGCCAGCCGGTCATAGCAAATCCTTTAGAAAAGCCGTTGACGGTGACGGTGCGGTCTTTCACACTATCGAGGGCACCGATGCTGGCGTGTCGGCCGGTGAAGTTGATGTATTCGTAAATTTCATCAGAGACGATATAGATGTTGTCGCGTCGGGCGATGACCTCAGCGATGGCTTTCAGTTCGTCCTCGGTATACACAGAACCGGTGGGGTTGCAGGGGGAGGAGAAGAGAACGGCTTTGGTTTTATCCGTAAGGGCTTCTTCTATTTGTGCAGCGCTGACTTTGTAATCATTCTCGATATCGGCAGAGAGGATAACGGGCGTTCCTTCCGCCAGCTTGACAATTTCAGCGTAGGATACCCAGTAGGGAGCCAGAATGATCACCTCATCGCCGGGGTCGAGCAGGGCAAGGAAAATATTGGCAATTGATTGTTTGGCGCCGTTCGAGACGACGATCTGATCCAGGTCGAATTCGAGCCTGTTATCGCGCTTGAATTTGGTTTGAATAGCCTGGCGCAGCTCTACCAGGCCGGGAACGGGAGTGTATTTGGTGTATCCCTCGTCAAGGGCCTTCTTGGCAGCTTCCTTAATATGGTCCGGGGTGTCGAAATCGGGTTCTCCCACGCTGAGGCTGATGACGTCATGTCCCTGGGCCTTCAGGTCGCGCGCTACCTGGGCCATCCGGATGGTGGCCGATTCTTCCATCTGTTGTACGCGTTGGGATAGTTGTTTGGTGTTTGTTGCCGTAGCCATAGTGTTGCGTGTTTGTTATTCCAGTAGAGTTGCCTGCAAATGTAGTAGATTTTACAGGTATTTGCATCGTTTTCCGAATTCCATCAAAAATTTCAGGCTGCCGGAAAGGGAATCCTGGAAAACAACATTATGTTGATAGCCTTTTCTTGCTTTACTGCTTTCATCAGGAAAGTTGAGCCACTTCTTAAGATAAAGCATCTTTTTTTCTATCTTTCCCATCGACAGTTGAAAAGAAATACCTTGAAATAATCCGGCAGAATAAGATGAGAGACAAACTTAAGCACCTGGAAGAAAAAAAGGCTCAAGCCCGCTTGGGTGGCGGACAGAAAAGAATTGATACCCAGCATAAAAAGAACAAGCTCACCGCCAGGGAGCGCATTCACTTCCTGCTGGACGATGGATCTTTTGAAGAAATCGGAATGCTGGTCACCCACCGTTGTACTGATTTTGGAATGGAAAAGCAAGTGTTTCTGGGTGACGGGGTGGTGACCGGCTACGGAACGGTCAACGGACGGCTGGTCTATGTATTCGCCCAGGATTTCACCGTTTTCGGAGGATCGCTTTCCGAGACTCACGCCGAGAAGATTTGCAAGATCATGGACCTGGCGATGCAAAACGGCGCGCCGGTTATCGGGTTGAATGACTCCGGTGGCGCGCGCATTCAGGAAGGGGTCATGTCGCTGGCCGGTTATGCCGATATTTTTTACCGCAACGTCATGTCATCCGGAGTGGTGCCGCAGATTTCCGCCATCATGGGCCCCTGTGCCGGCGGCGCCGTCTATTCCCCGGCGATGACCGATTTTACGATTATGGTGGAAGGCACTTCCTACATGTTCGTTACGGGACCGAATGTAGTCAAAACGGTTACGAATGAAGAGGTAACGGCCGAAGAACTCGGCGGAGCCCTGGCCCACTCGACCAAGTCGGGCGTGACCCATCTGACGGCCACCAATGACATCGACTGCATCAATCAGATCAAGCGCCTGCTTTCCTATATGCCGCAGAATTGTGAGGATACGACCCCCCGCCTGGATTACGAACTGGGCGAAGAATTACGTCTTCAGCTCCGGGACATCATCCCCGCCAGCGCCAACCAGCCCTACGATATGCGCGAAGTCATTCGCGGGACAGTAGATGAGGACTCTTTTATGGAAGTCCATGGCAACTACGCCGAGAATATTGTAGTGGGCTTTGCCCGCCTGGCCGGGCGCAGCATCGGTATTGTGGGCAATCAGCCTATCAGCCTGGCCGGCGTACTGGATGTGGACAGCTCCAAAAAGGGCGCCCGCTTCGTTCGTTTCTGCGACTCTTTCAACATCCCACTGCTCGTGCTCGTCGATGTGCCGGGCTTCCTGCCGGGCACCGATCAGGAGTGGAACGGCATCATCGTTAATGGCGCCAAACTGCTCTACGCCTTCAGTGAGGCAACCGTTTCCCGGGTGACCCTGATTACCCGCAAAGCCTACGGCGGCGCCTATGACGTGATGAACTCCAAACACATCGGTGCGGATATGAACTTTGCCTGGCCCAGTGCCGAAATTGCCGTCATGGGGGCTAAAGGCGCCTCCGAAATCATTTTCCGAAAGGAAATCGCTGCCGCTTCCGATCCCGAAGCCATGCTCAAGGAAAAGGAAAAGGAATATCAGGAGAAATTCGCGGATCCCTACCGCGCTGCCCGCCGCGGTTTTATCGACGAGGTTATCGACCCGGAGGTGACGCGCCGGAAGCTGATCCGTGCCTTCGCTATGCTGGAAAATAAGGTAGCGCACCTGCCGAATAAGAAGCATGGGAATATTCCGTTGTAGGAACTTAGGGAGGACTTATTCCTTCGGAAAGCAGGAAGTTTGCTGAACGAAGCGAACTTCCTTTGTCTGCATCACAGACGTTCCGCCTCAATCCAGCAGCTGATACCTGATACTGCTCTGAAAATCGGTGTAATGCACGTAGCGTTGATTTTCCATCCATAACAGAACCTCGTTACCTCCCGGATTACCTCTCGGGACATAGGGGCGCACGTTATCGAATGTTGAATTTTGAGTAATGGGGTGAATTTCCCATGTTTTTCCGTTATCGGCTGTTTCCCTCCGTTCAATTTCAAAAACTCCGTCAATTTCACGGGAGAGGTAGACCACATTAACATCACCAGGGTTCAGCGACAGGTTGCCGAAGTAATGAGGCTCTCTTTCCGTTTCTCCCGCCGGGGTTTGCGGGAACCACTTGCCGGCCCGGCAAATTTCGTGATCGATCCACTGGCGGCCGTCCCAGCGCGCGTACCAGTAGCGGTGATCGTCTTCGCTGGGGCTCTTGGTATAGAGGACGACAGGGTGTCCGTTTTCATCCTGCGCGATATCGGCGATCCAGGCTCGGCCCTCTTTTTCATTTGACTGATAGATAACACTGGCCTGTTTGGGCTCAAAAGGAACCTGGTCCATATTCGCGATCTTACTGCCATCGGCATGGTAGAAGGCGCCGGCCTCGTAATAGGCGTAATACACGGAATTGGTGGGCTCTACGCGCGGATGCCCGTCGGTGAAGACGATATGGATCTTTGACTTTCCATCCGAAAAGTACTTGGCGTAGGGGCGGTTGTTCGGGTCAAAGGGGGTATTGGTGATAAATACTTTGCTCTTTGTCCAGACCTCCCCATTATCATCGGACCACATGACATTGGGCTTGTAGCCCGTCCAGCGGCCGAAACAGTAAATCCGGCCATTCTCGGCTTCCAGGCGATAAGGATTAGCATAGGTGACATGGACCCGGGGGAACTTTTCCAATTCGGCGGAATCGAGTAAAGGCACCTTTACGGCTTTGCCGAAACTGGCTATGTCCATGCCGTTTTGTGTTTTATTCATAAAAAAGCCGTCAGGGCCGGAATGCGTGGTATAAGTGGCGAGCAGGTGTCCGTCGGCTGTTTTGGCGAAAGCCGGATTATTGTGATCGTCAGACTGAAGTTCCGGGGATAAAATCTGGTTTTGGACGCTTCCGTTCACCGCGTCAAAAACAGCAGCCTCGATGCTGCCGTTGGTTTTCACCCAACCGGTAATTACCCGGTCTCCATCATAAATTGCCCGTGGATCGGAAAACCAGCACCAGGCGCCGTCCCGGGTGAGATAACCCGTCGCAGGACTGCTGCTATAAGCAGAGATCAACAGCGCCATGAGTGCGAAGCAAGGCAGTGGGAGCATTAATCTTTTCATAGTCCGTAGATTTAGAATACAGAGGATCATTTTGCCAAAAATAAAAGAATACCGAAAATAAAAATATTAACCCGGTATAAGTTTCAGGAGATATTTCCAGGCTCCCGGAAAAGAAAGCAGCCCTTCCCGTCGTTCATGAATTGAATTAAAAAATATCAATACCCTATGAAGCGACTATCGTTATCTGCCCCAATGCTGTGCCTGCTTTTTCCGCTCTTCCTGTCGGCACAAATCAAGTCCAAGAGCGCTGCCGGAAAAACCATGGAGATCGGTGTCACCAATCTCGAGCTCATCGACCAGTTGATGGTGACCGTGCCAGGGGTAGGCAGCAATACCCGGGATATGCTGATGGAGCAAAGCGTGAAAGCCCATATGATGCCGGTGCGCAAGGTGGGCTTTCGCGGGAGTGACCTGAGCTACACCCTGGCCTCCTGTCTGGAATTCTATATCAATCTGGAAAAAAACTACAAGGACAATCTCAGTCCGGATTACATTACGCTGAGCCTGCAGAACTCCGGCAAGCAGGTCACCGTAGAGGAGGGCTTTCGCTTTCTGGTGGAGAACGGCACCGTCAGTGCGGCGATTATGCCTTATGACGCCGGTGCTATCACCAATGCCGTTTACGCCACACCGAAGTACAAGATCAACAACTTTCTCTACATTTTCCGCGATGTCACACAGGGGCGGCAGAAGATCTTTGAAACCCGCAAAGCACTGATGCGCGGCAATCCGGTGCTGATCGAGCTACAGGCCGATGCTTCCTTTAAAAATATCAGCGGCGATATTAGCTGGAAAGCTTCCCGCAACGGCGATCAGCGCTTCCCGCTGATCGTCGTCGGCTACGACGAAGGTCGCGAAGCCTTTGAAGTCAGAAGCAGCTGGGGCACCGGCTGGGCCAATAACGGCTATATCTGGATTTCCTACGATGATTTTGGCAAATACACCCTCAACGGTTTCGTAGTGGTGCCGATGGCGCAGTATTAAAAAGGCTGGTCTTATCGCTATGCGTTTTCCATCGAACAAAATGGATAAGAGAGCTATTAAAAAAGGCACACGGAAGTCAAAACTCACCCATCCATGAAAGCGCTTGTACTGAAATCCAAAGAAGAACCCTTTTTTTACGATGACTGGAAGGAGCCGGATCCTGGCGAGGACGAGGTAGTAGTTGACTTGCAGGCAGCGGCGCTGAACCACCGGGATGTTTTTATCACCCAGGGTTTGTACCCGGGTATACAATACCCTTCAATTCTGGGCTCCGATGGTGCGGGGATTGTCGACGGGCGTGAGGTACTCATCAACCCGGCCATGAATTGGGGGGATAATCCCAGGGTGCAGTCGGATGACTTCCACATTCTGGGGTTGCCCCGAAACGGGACCTTCGCCGAAAAGGTGGCGGTTCCGGAAGACAAGATTTATGACAAGCCCGGGCATCTCAGCTGGGAGTCGGCGGCTGCCTTGCCGTTGGCAGGTCTGACGGCCTACCGCGCGCTGTTTACCCGCGGCCTGCTACAGTCGGGAGAGCGATTACTGATCACCGGTATCGGGGGCGGTGTAGCCCTGCTGGCTATGCAGTTTGCCATGGCTGCCGGCGCGGAGGTCTGGGTGACCTCCAGCGCCAATAAAAAGATTGATCACGCCAGTGCGATGGGCGCCAAAGGAGGCGCCAACTATCAAAGTGAAGACTGGGAAGGGGAGCTGCGTCAACAGGCCGGTTCATTCGACCTGATCCTCGACAGCGCCGGCGGCGAAGGTTTCGCCAAACTGGTGAAACTATGTCGCCCGGGCGGGCGCCTGGTGACCTATGGTGGCACCCTGGGTCGCATTCCCAAACTGAGCCCACAGGTCATCTTCTGGCGACAACTATCCATCCTGGGCAGCACAATGGGCACGGACAAGGAATTCGCCGAGATGCTGGCCTTCGTCTCCCGGCACGAGATACAGCCGGAGATCGATGAGGTCTTTCCGCTTTCTCAAGGCCCCATCGCCTTTGAGCGAATGGATAAGGGGTTGCAGTTCGGGAAGATCGTGTTTCGTATTAAGGATTGAACCAGGCTTCATTTTTCTTTTGGGTTTTCTATTTTTGTGCGGCTCAACTAACTCCTGCTATGAAACGCATCGGCCTGATTTCTGACACGCACGGTTTCCTGGATGAAGCTATTTTTGATTACCTCGAAGAATGCGATGAGGTCTGGCACGCCGGAGACATCGGTACGGCGGAGGTGGCCGACCGGCTGGAAGCTTTCCGCCCGCTGCGCGCTGTATACGGCAATATCGATGATGCAGCGCTGCGCCGCCGTTTTCCGGAAGATTTGCGCTTCAACGAGGAAGGGGTGGAGGTCTTCATGACTCACATCGGCGGCTATCCGGGGCGTTATACCACGCGCGTACGCCGCCTCCTGCAACAAAATCCTCCCAAACTGTATATCTGCGGTCATTCTCACATCCTCAAGGTCATGCCCGATAAAAAACTGGATCTGCTGCACATCAATCCAGGCGCCTGCGGAATACATGGCTTTCACAAAGTGAAAACCCTGGTTCGCTTTACCCTGGAAGACGAAGAAATTAAGGATTTGCAGGTAGTGGAGTTGGGGAAGCGGGGATAGTGGCTGGGTGCTGGGTGCTCGATGCTGGGGGCTGGATGCTGGGTGCTCGATGCTCGATATTCTAAAAATTTATCACCATCCCAATCTGATCACCGCTGAAGTATACGCTACTCAGCACAGGCTCCAGCTTGGAGTTGTCGGCGGCCTGGATGAAGTAGGCGGTGAGGTCGAAAGCGAAAAGGAAGGCGCCTTGCAGAATAATAGATTTGCCGAAACCTTTTAGGCGTTCCGGTTTCTTCTCTGCGTTTTTAGAGCGCTCTATGAGGTAGAGGCCGCCAAGCATATAGCCGACGTCCAGGCCGGTGTTCATGAGAAGGATTTTCTGTATGCCGTGCTGGGCCTTCACGGTTTCGTAGAGGTCCAGTGAAGCCGGGTCGGTATTCACGGCGCTGAGGTAGCCGGCGGTTGCCAGTCCGAGGTTGATGGCGTTCCAGCCGATATTCATGAGGTGGAAGTAGCGGTCTTCGCCCTGGCGGCTGCTGTACAGCGCTGCTCCTATTCCGATATTGGCTACGGCCCAGCCGCCGAGCACCATCATGCTGACGCGCTGCTTATCCAGCCGGTGCTGGTTGAATTCCATCAGTTCGAAATTCTGCGCCCAGAGCAGGGCTGCGCAGCAGAGCAGGGTAGTGGTGAGGAAGAATTTTTTCATAATGGGCTTCTGCGTATTTGGATGATATTGGGGATAACCGGAAGGATGGAGAATAGTTCAATTCAGGTTTGGAGTGACAGGTCCGTCCGGAGGGAAGACTGCGGATGCCGGTTTGTATCTGTTGAAGATCCAAACAAAGCGAGGCGTCGAGATTAAGCGAGTTTTGTTTCACTAACCTTCGGGACCCGGCAATGGCGTTTTAAATATAGAAAAAACCATGTCCGAAATATCCCCACTCGCTTCGTGGATTCTGGAAGTCGTAAAGTAAAGGTAGCCTTCCGGTCCGATGGTAAAGGTATCCGCCCATTCGATGCGGGGGCCCTGTACGAGCGTATACATTTCGCCCTCAGGAGTTCGGTAATCGACCGCATTTTTCTCCAGATCGGCGTAGTAGAGATTGCCTAGATCGTCGAAGATCATTCCGTCACAGGCGGCGGTGCGGCCGAGTTCCTCTACGCGCATCGCTACGCGCGCAGGAGGCAGTTCTTCGTCGGCGAGGGCTTCCAGTGGCACGCGGTAGAGTTGATAGCCGGTCAGTGCGTGGTAGTAGAGGTAGCCTTCCTCCTGGTTCATCGCGATGCCGTCGGAGGCCACCCGAGGCGCATTGCCGTTCTGCAGCCATTTTTCTCCTTCTATGGTCAATACTACCTCTTCTGCATCAGTGGAAGTATGGTCGTCGAGTAGGCGTCGCGATTCGCCGCTTTCCAGGTCGAGCACCACGATGGCGCCGAGGTTGGAGTCGGTGATGTAAGCCAATTGCCGCTGCTCGTCGATGCGAACATCGTTGAGGTAAGAACCGGAGGGAGCGGCCAGGCTGTCGAAAGTGTAGGTGCGCAGCAGGGAGTCGGCACCCAGGTCGAATTGATAAAGCTTTGCCCGGCCGACCACACCCTGAAACATCGGGTTGGACGGATCGAGCACCCACAACGAACCACCATGTGCAAATACCGACTGTACACAGACGAACTGTTCCGTCGTCGCTTCTCCATCCCAGGTGTTCCAAACCTCGTCAGGGTAGGGAGTGGCATTTCCCGCCTCGTCGATCTCCACGACGGAATAGGGCAACGTTTGGCGCCAACGCGGGAAGCAGGCAAAAAGCCGCTTTTCAGACGTGATAGTCACCCCCGTCACCTGGACGCCTTCAAAGGCGGCGACGCGGGTGAGAGGGTCTTCGGGGCTGCTTTCCGTTTGTTTTTCGGTGGGCGAGGGGCGGCAACTGAAAATGCAAAGGAGCGAAGAAACCCATAATAATAAGGATAAAGAGCGCATGTTTTTTCTTTTCCTAACTGCGGCTTGTCTCCGCTGTTTAACCGTGCTGATTTTTTCTTGGATTAGATTAGTACACTGTCAAAACGGAAAGTTACTTATTTGACAGTGTAATTAGTCCGGAAATTCAAAAACCTTCCGCATCATCATCCGGATTACGCGGGTCGCCGACGCCTATCAGGGATCCATCCGGCTGAACGCGGATGGCTTTAATGACAGCCATGCGTTCCACCTCCCGGAAATCATGTCCCATCTCCCGCAGTTCTTCTCTGGTGAGGCTGTCGAGCGCCTGTTCTTCGACAAGGATGCGATCGGGCAGCCACTGGTGGTGGAAGCGACCGGCATTGACGGCGGCTTCCAGGTCCATATCAAATTCGACGACGTTGAGGATGACCTGAAAAACGGCGGTGATGATGGTAGAGCCGCCGGGGGCGCCGAGGACCAGGAAAAGCTCGCCGTCGCGCTCAACGATAGTGGGAGTCATTGAGCTGAGCATGCGTTTTTCGGGCCGGATGGCGTTGGCTTCCGCCCCGATGAGTCCGAATTGGTTAGGCACGCCCGGCTTGGCGCTGAAGTCGTCCATCTCGTTGTTGAGAAAGAAACCGGCGCCGGTGACGAAGACCTTGCAGCCGAAGTTGCTGTTCAGCGTAGTAGTGACGGATACAGCGTTGCCCGCCGGATCCACCACGGAGGTATGCGTGGTCTCAAAGCTTTCCAGCACCTGGAAGTTGCCGGCGTAGATGGAATCGCTGACAGTTGCCTCTTCCCGCGAGAACGAAGCCATGCGTTGCGCCAGGTAGGTAGAGTCGAGCAAGGAATCTATGGGTACATCGTAGAAGTCCATATCACCGAGGTGCCGGGCGCGATCGGCGTAGACGCGCCGCTCCGCTTCCGCCATCAGGTGGACGGTGGCCGGGTGGTGAAAACCCCATTCGGCGATGGGGTGGGGCTCTACCATTTCCAGCAACTGCAGTAATGCCACCCCACCGCTGGAGGGCGGCGGCATGGAGATGATGCGGTAGTTCTTATACTTGCCTTCCACCGGCCGGCGCCACTTGGCCTGATACTGCTGCAGGTCAGCTTTGGTGATCAGCCCGCCGCCGCGTACCATTTCTGCGAGGATTTTATCGGCGGTGGCGCCTTCGTAAAACCCGGCGCGGCCTTGCTGCTGGATGAGGCGGAGCGTTTCGGCGAGTTGCTTTTGGACAAGGGGGTCGCCCGCCCGCCATTGTTTTTTGATAAAGGGATTGCCGGAAGCCGTGCTGTAGGTCTCGAAATCTTCCTGGTACCGGTTCAAGCGTTCCGCTTCGGTTTCCGTAAGGCGGAATCCTTCTTCCGCGAGGCGAATAGCCGGTTCTACAAGCGTTTCAAATGGCAACTGTCCGTATTTTTCGTGGGCGCTGACCAGGCCGGCGACCGTACCGGGCACCCCGGCCGCGAGATGACCGTTGCGGCTCAGCCCCTCGATGACGGCGCCGGTGCTGTCGAGGTACATATTCCGCGAGGCGGCCAGCGGCGCTTTTTCCCGGTAGTCGAGCGCGTCGGTTTGGCTGTCTTGGTTTCGAAATACCATAAAGCCCCCGCCGCCGATATTGCCGGCGCGCGGATAGACCACGGCCAGGGCAAACTGTACGGCTACAGCGGCATCGGTGGCGTTGCCGCCCTGCTGCAGGATGCCGGCTCCTACTTCTGAGGCCAAGGGATGGGCGCTGACGACCATCGCGGAATCGGCTTCAATCCGTTTGTCCGCGATATAGCCCGGCTCGGCGGCGCGCTGACAGGCACTGAAAACTATCAGGACAATAAAAAGTGAGAAAAATAAGCGGTTTTTCATTCTTGGCACAATACTTGTATTTTATAAAGCAACAGTGAGATCATAAGCGTCGCTAATAAAGCCATTTTTTAAATAAAATGGAAGGAGAAGTGGAGAGAAAGGAAGCGGCCCACAGCGAACCACTCACCTGTTATCCAATGGTTTTCATGAGATGTATCATAATTTAGGTTGTTTGAAGAACCGCCGGTGAAAGCCGGCGGTTTTTTTTCTCTTATTGTAAAAGAATAACGAAAAAAGTGGGACATTTCCTTATCGAAAGTAATTATTGACAATTTCAATGTGACCATTCTAATTCATGCCGGACAAACGCAAACACCGCGGGCAACATCCGAAGGATTATTCTCTTTTCACCGGAACCCAAATACCGAAACTACGCCAAGGGCTCGAAGACCTAAGCTGGCTGTTGACGCGAGGCTATCCGGAGCGGGCTTCCCTAAAACTGGTAGGGGACCGCTTCCGTTTGCAGCAGCGACAACGGATGGCGCTCCGCCGTTGTTCCTGTTCCCTGGAGGAAGCCACCGGTCGTCGCCGGCGTGCGCTTTCGCCCGGTGACCTTCCGGGAAAAGTGTTGTACATCGACGGATTCAACCTCCTGATTGGCATTGAAAGCGCCTTATCTGACGGTTTTATCTTTGAAGGAGTGGATGGATGCTACCGGGACCTGGCCAGCATCCACGGCTCTTACAAGCGGGTAATGGAAACAGAGGAAGCCATTCGCCTGACCGGCATTGGACTGCAGCAACTGCAGGTTGCGGAAGTGGAATGGTTGCTTGACCGCCCCGTTTCCAATAGCGGCAAATTACTGACCCTACTTTACGAAATAGCGGAAGCGCAGAAATGGAACTGGAGAGTTGCCCTGTACGATAATCCTGATAAACAATTAGCAAAGCAAACCGGGGTCGTTGTTTCTTCCGACAGTCTTATTCTGGACCGGGCCAAACAGTGGTTCAATCTTGGCCGTTATTTAATTGACCGCATGATTCCGCAGGCCAGGGTATTGCCCTTAGGCGCGGGGATCTATGAATAGTTATCCAACTTCAGGGCTTGAGTCCGGCACCCTGTAAAATATCGGATTTGAGGTGCAGTGAAGAGGATATCCTCTTTATTCATAACTAAAAATAATTTTGAATTTTACATTAAATTAAATATATTATAGCTTATAAGGCGAGAGGGGTGAATAATAATTTTAATTTCTTGAGGGAAGCACCTTGATCTGCTTTTGCAGAAAATGCCAGATTAAGTTATACCAAAAACCGCGAAGTCATGATGAAATCAACTTTCACGGCCATTCTTTTCTTGATGCTTTCCAGTACCGTGGCCTATGCGCAAAACAAAGAAACACATACAAAAGCAGAAAAAGCGATTCTCGAGACCATCGAACTGGAATCGGAGTACTTTTGGGGCAGGAATTACGATAAGTGGGCCTCCCTGTATATCCATGCTCCTTACACGGTGTGGACTTCTGCCTCGAGCGAGGGGGTTAGCCGGTACGAAGGCTGGGAGGAATGGCGGGATCAGGTCAAAAAGCTTTTTGAAAATGATCCCGATCCGCAACCTTACAAAGGCATTGTCCACAAATACAATTACAATTTCCGGATTTACGGAAAAGGGGCCTGGGTGTCCTTCGAACAGATGAACGATGGAACGAAGACCTTGGAGACCCGGATTATGGAAAAAGAAAACGGGAAGTGGAAAATCGCCATGGTGGAAGTCATTTTCAACGCCAATGAGCCCATTTCCGACGAGGGAGATACGGGAGAATGAATCCTGAAGTAGAGGAGTTTAACTGATCACCAGATGAATCTGCTTTTCCGGTCAAAAAAAATGAGGCTGGATTTATTTAAGAAAATTCCATTATAGCCGGAATTATTTTGAAGTAAGGGCTATCGCACCATGTGTCGATAGCCCTTTACCTTTTTGTTATTCCTTGAGAATCTGGCGGGAAATGACCAGTTTTTGTATTTCGGAAGTACCTTCCCCGATGGTGCACAATTTAGCGTCGCGATAGTATTTTTCTACGGGAAAGTCTTTAATGTATCCATAGCCACCGTGAATCTGAACGGCTTCATTAGCCACCTGAACTGACACTTCGGAGGCGTAGAGTTTGGCCATGGAGGACAGTTTGGTGCTGGCGTTGCCTTCATCTTTCAGCTTGCCTGCTTTTCTGGTCAGCAGTTCTGCGGCTTCGATGCGGGTTGCCATGTCGGCCAGTTTAAAGCTGATGCCCTGAAAATGGCTGATCGCCTTGCCGAATTGCTGGCGCTCCTTGGAATAGCGTACAGAGGCTTCGTAAGCCCCTTTGGCGATACCGAGCGAGAGAGCTGCGATGGAGATGCGGCCGCCATCGAGTATTTTCATAGACTGGATGAACCCTTCTCCCTCTTTTCCCAGCAGCTGGCTTTTGTGTATCCGGCAGTTGTCAAAGACCAGTTCCGTGGTTTCGGAGGCGCGCATGCCCAGTTTGTTTTCTTTTTTTCCAGCGCTGAAGCCGGGCGTGTCCTTTTCGATAACGAAGGCGCTCATCCCCCGGCTGTCGAGTGGTTCTCCGGTACGAACGACGACGACCGCCACCTGTCCGGATTTGCCGTGGGTGATGAAGTTCTTTGTACCGTTTATAACATAGTAATCGCCATCGCGTTCCGCAACGCATTTCATTCGTCCGGCGTCGCTGCCGGTATTGGGTTCGGTGAGGCCCCAGGCCCCCAGCCACTCGCCGCTCGCTAGCCGGGGCAAATACTGTTGTTTTTGATCCTCGTTACCGTACTGTAGTATATGGTTGGTGCAAAGGGAATTATGGGCAGCTACCGACAGGCCAATGGAACCGCAGACCTTGGCAATTTCTTCGATAATCGTAATGTAAGCCTGGTAGTTTAGGCCTGCTCCTCCGTACTGTTCCGGGACCAGTACGCCCATAAAACCAAATTCACCCATTCGGTGAAATAAGTCGACTGGGAAATATTGTTTTTCATCCCATTCCATGACATGGGGATGGATATGCGCTTCGGCAAAATCCCGGGCGCTTTCCTGGATGAGTTTTAAATTATCCAGCGTTTCAACGTTCATAAGTTCTTAGTTTTATTGGTAGGGTCGGACAAATACCAGTACAATAAAAAGCGAATAAGGCGCGAAAATGTTTATCGGACTTGGTTTATTTCGTTCCGAACTGAGCAGTGGTGGGGGCTTCATCCTTCAATCCGAGGATGCTCCGTATTTTTTCGTTAATGGCCGTGTTCTCGTATACCCCTGAAAACAGGTGTGCTCCCGGTCCGTAAGCAAAAACCGGTACGAGCGTGCCGGTATGCATATTGGTGGTAAAACTGTAAACCTGCTCATCAAAAGTAGATCCCTCATCGATGGCCATGCCTCCGGTCTCGTGATCGGCTGTGATGATGACCAGGGTGTTTCCCCGTCGTCGGGCATAATTGAGTACCTGGCCCACAGCGCGGTCGAAATCGAGTGTTTCCTCCACGGTCCACTCTCCGTCGTTCGAGTGCCCCGCCCAGTCGATCTGGGAACCTTCGATCATGAGGAAGAAGCCTTCATCGCTGCGTTTTTCCAAAAAGTAAGGGGCCAGGCGGCTGGCATAGGAGAGGTAGTCGCGGCCTACGGAAACGGAAAGCGGATGTTTGTCGGCTGTAAAATAGAAGAAGTTGTAGGCCGGATTAAGGGTGATTTCAGAAAGCGGAGCTTTGGAATAATCGCTTACCTGATAGCCTTTTTCAATGAGTTCCCAGTAAAGATTACGGTCATCACTTTCGCGCCGGTCAAAGTAGCGTTTGCCTCCACCGATCACCAGGTCGATTTCCGTTTTCAGGAAATCAGCGGCGATTTCTTCGTACATCACCCGGAACTTCTGGTGTGCGATAAAGGCGGCCGGTGTAGCGTGGACGATTGTTGCCGTAGCGATAAGGCCGGTGGCGAGGCCATTGGCTTCGGCTTCTTCCAGAATCGTTTTACAGGGCAGGGAGTCAGCATCCATCCCGATAGCGAAGCGGTAAGTTTTCAGCCCGCAGGAAAAGGCGGTGGCGCCGGCGGCACTGTCCGTGATGAGGTCATCGTAGGCATAAGGTTTGTGAAATCCTACAACGGGAAATTCCTCGATGGCGAGCGGTCGTTTGCTGGCGTACATCGCGGCTGTGACCTGACTAAGGCCCATACCATCGCCGATCATTAAAATGACATTGGTAGCCTCATCCTGTTTTTGCAGCAAAGGTGCAGCACTGCGTTCCGCAACCTGGCAGTTGCTGAGAAAAAAGCCCAGTATTAGAAAAATCAACAGTCTGATTGCGGACATCACCGGTTTTATTTTTAAATCGCTCCCCATTAAAGAAAATCAAATTCGGAATTTTATTTTAAATCTAAAATTTTTTCTTCGGCTCTAAACGCTTTCAAAACATTGTTTGAATTCATAGATTTTAAAACCTTGTTTGTAGAATATTATTTGGACCTTCTAAGGGTTTTTCCACCTTTACGTCAGTTGACCTTTAAGATATTGTTAATAATTTAAAAAAGTTGCAACCATTACCTATAACCTTCATCTTTTAATAGCAACCTACTGATAAAGCAACTTTCAATAACCAGTTGTTATTTTCAAATGGATTAAAAAGAGAAAGCACCATGATTACCCGAACTGTTGCTTTGGCGATAGCCTTATTCCTCGGAGCGGGGGCAGATACCTTCGCCGCCCACGCCAATACCTCCCTACATACCATACCGACCATTTTTGATGAACTCTCCGGCCAGGAAGTACTTGAATTGACGATAGAAACCGATGTTTCTCAATTAATGGAAAACGCTCCCAGCGAAGATTATCAATCAGCTACTTTGCAATTTGAAGTGCCGGGAAAGGGCCTGGTTGAGCGTTCGGCCAATATTCGCCTTCGGGGCAGGTATCGTCGCCGTGTTTGTGCTTTTCCGCCGCTTAAGCTCAAATTTCCGGAGGATGCATTGCGGCAGGCCGGGCTGGACCCGGTTTTTCGTTCGCTTAAACTGGTAACCCACTGCCTGGAAGAAAAGTTCGAGGGCAATCAAAACGTCTTCAAAGAGTACCTGGCTTACAAGTTGTATAATCTACTCAGCGAACACAGCTACCGCGTACAGTTAGTCAAAATCACTTATTTGGACACTCAGGGTAAGAAACAAAAAATCCGGCGTTACGGTTTTCTGCTGGAAGATATTGACGAGTTGGCTTATCGTTCAGGAGGAGAAGAATGTGATGAATGCCGGAATATGAAGCCGGAGGAATTGAAAGCAGAAAACGTGGCGGTCATGTCTATGTTTCAGTACATGATTGGCAATGCCGACTGGAATGCGAAGATGATGCGCAACCTCAAATACCTGAGGTTAAAAGACTCAGATCAGGGGCTGATCGTGCCTTACGATTTTGATTTCGCCGGCCTGGTTAACCCCCCCTACGCCGTTCCGAATAGTGATTACGGGCTGACAAGTATTCGCCAACGGCTCCTTCTGGGCCCCCCGATAGATGACGCCGTTATGAAATGGACCATTAACTACTTCAGGTTCAAGGAGGAGGAAATTATCGATTACGTCAGCAACTTTAGATTGCTCAAACAACAAAACAGGGAAGACATTATTGATTTCCTCGATCATTTTTTTGAACATCTGGAAAGCATAGATGTCTACAGCAGCAATAAGCTGTACGAACGTTTCTCGGAAGAGCCTCTGAATTATAAAAGTCCTTCCACCGGGCCGGATGATGATATGGGCATGTAGGTGGAAGCGCCGGCCCTGAGGACTTCGGCAAAGGCCGGGGAACCCCGGTCGGCTTACCGGTTTCTCCGGCCTTTGCGATTTGGCGGCTCCGCAAACCCGATGCTTCCGAAGGTTATCAGTACTTGTACTTTTCTTTCCAGTAGCGCTGCATCCGCTGCCGGATTTTCTCCTCCGATGGGTTTTGCTGAGGTTCGAACAGTTTGCTTCCCGAAAGCTGCTCGGGTAAGTATTCCTGAGGCGTATAATTACCCGGGTAGCTGTGTGGGTATTTATACTGTTTTCCGTAGTTCAGATCCTTCATCAACTGGGTTGGCGCATTACGGATATGCAACGGCACGGGCAAACTTCCCGTTTTTCGGACCAGCGTCTGCGCCTGATTGATGGCTTCGTAGGCTGAATTGCTCTTGGGAGAAGTGGCCAGGTAAATGACCGCCTGCGACAGGATGATTCGTGCTTCGGGCAATCCCACCGCCTGTGCGGCCTGGAAAGCAGTGCTGGCCATTAGAAGAGCGTTGGGATTGGCCAGCCCGATATCTTCGGCCGCGGCGATGACCATACGCCGGGCGATGAATTTGACATCCTCGCCGCCTTCGATCATCCGGGCCAGCCAGTAAACCGCCGCATTGGGATCACTACCGCGAATAGACTTGATGAATGCCGATGCGATATCGTAATGCTGTTCGCCGCCTTTGTCATAAATAGCCAGGTTTTCCTGAATCAGCTGCGTCACCAGTTCGTTGTTGACCCTTACCCGCCCTTCTTCATCCTGATAATTACTCACTAGCTCCAGCACATTGTACAGCTTTCGGGCATCCCCGCCGGAAAATTGCAGCAGGGCGTCGTATTCGCTGATCTCTATTTCCTTTTCCCGCAGGTATTCGTCTTTTTTCAGGGCCTGCCGGACTAACTGAATGAGGTCCTCCTTTTCCAATGGGCGCAACACATACACCTGGCAGCGGGAAAGCAGGGCGGAAATCACCTCAAAGGAGGGGTTTTCCGTAGTGGCGCCGATCAGGGTGATGGTGCCGTCCTCCACCGCTCCCAGTAAAGAGTCTTGCTGCGACTTGGAAAAGCGGTGGATCTCATCGATAAAAAGAATGGGATTCGGACGGTCGAAAAATTGCTTGCGTTTGGCTTTTTCTATCATTTCCCGCACATCTTTCACCCCGGAGCTGACAGCACTGAGGGTGAAATAGGGGCGTTCGAGCTGATGAGCAATAATGCGCGCCAAGGTCGTCTTGCCTACTCCCGGCGGCCACCATAGAATGATAGAGGGCAACTGGCCGGATTGAATTGCCTGACGTAATACGGCGCCTTTTCCAACCAGGTGCTGCTGCCCTACATATTCGTCCAGGGTCTTTGGGCGCATTCTTTCCGCTAATGGTCTCATACGATGCTTCCGTTCTTATTGCGCAAAGCACAAATTTACAACAATACTGTCAAAGCGATTTTCCCAAAAAAGTAGAACGAAATTTGCACCTTTTGAGCTAAAAGAAGTATCTTTGAGTAGCTGAAAAGCTCAATACGCTGCGTTTATTTATTCCCTCCCATCGAAAGAAGCGCAAATTATTTAAGAGGTTCGATAAATTAGCTCGATTAGAGGCCTTGCCCGATAAGCAGCCTGTTTAATCATTTTTATTCAAACCTTTAATTTGTTGAGAGGCGAAGGACTAGATTAACTAATGAGAAAACTTAATCAATCATGAGGTCAGACCATACGCCTGTGGTGAGAACCCTGAGCGGCAGTCCCTACCGGTCTTTCGGCGAATTTTTCACCAAGAATGGAACCGCGGCGCAATCTTTCCTGATCAATCCGTCAAGACGGACCACGATCATTGGTGCACAGGGTACCCGCCTTACCTTTTTCCCTTTTTCTTTTTGCGATGTATCCGGAAATCCCGTGCAAGAGGAAGTAGAAATTAAATTGATAGAAATATTCTCGAGGCCCATGGTGGTCTGTTCGGGAAAAGCCAGTACTTCCCAGGACCGTTTCCTGGAAACGGCCGGCCTGATTTACCTGCAAGGAAGTCAGAACCTGTTGCCGCTGGAACTTTCCCGGCCGGTAGGGGTAGAACTGCCAGTAGCTACTTCCTTGCGCAATCCGCTTGGTATGCGGCTGTACGCAGGCAGTACCTCCACTACGCGTCCCTTCAGCGCCGAAAAGGTGTTCGACTGGAAACCGGTAGAGAACCAGGATGTGCGGGTACGAAAAATCGGAGACCGCAAACACTTCACTTTTGAACTCGATCACTTCAATTGGTTCTCCTGCAGTTATCTCTTTGCCAAAAGGGCTAACCGGACCATGGTCAGCGCACGCATGATCAGCCCGGTCCGCAAGCTGGATGATCAGGTCGCCCTGCTGGTTTTCAAAGAGGTTAACGCGGTAGGACGCATGTATTTGTCCGGTAACAAGTTTACGCTTTTTAATGTCCCTGCCAATATGCCGGCCAGCGTCGTGGTCATGGGCCTGGAAGGAGGAACGCTGTACTACGGGCGAAACGACCTGGAAAAGACCAGTAGCCAGCTGGTTCACGTCCCTATGGATCCCATTTCGGAGCCGGATCTGGTAGCGGCGTTGCTGGACTTATGAGGGATGGGATGAATACGGGATTGAACTCAGTTACTTCCCTTTCTGTTCGAAAAGAAATCCTTTGTTCTACCATTGAGCATCACGCCCTCGTTCCATGCAAGCACAAGCCCTGGCCTACCTGGAGAAAATCAAATCGGCATATCAACCTTATGCCAATCCTCAGAATGCCGTTCACATGAAGCGGTACATGAAAGACCGTTTTGAATTCTACGGTATCAAGGCGCCGGAACGGGAAAGGCTCTCCCGGCAAGTCCTGCAGTCAGCAGGCATTCCCGATGATCCCGATGTGTTGAAGCAATTGTGCCGCTACTGCTTTGAGGAACCGCACCGCGAGATGCAGTATTTTGTCAAAGACATCCTGCTGAGAGCTATGCGCCGGCTCGATGCTTCCTATCTTCCCTTAATTGAAGAACTGATCGGTCGTAAATCCTGGTGGGATACGGTCGATTTTCTCTCTCCCAAAATCGCCGGGCCGCTCTTTTTGCGCTATCCGGAACTTATCATTCCTTACACGGAGCGCTGGATTGAATTAGACAATATCTGGTATCAGCGCGCCGCTGTCCTCTTCCAACTGGACTACAAAGATCAGACAGACGCTGATTTGCTATTCAATTATATTCGCCGGAGAGCGGAGTCCCGGGAGTTTTTTGTAAAAAAAGCAGCCGGATGGGCCCTGCGCCAGTACTCTCGCACCGCTCCCGAAGCAGTAATCGATTTTGTGCGGGAAACCGATTTGTCTTCCCTGACCAGGCGCGAAGCGCTACGCTGGTTGAAAAACAAAGGATTGTCAGGTGATGACGGTTGACAGATCGATGGGAGTCAGCTGCGGAGGTAGGAAGCGCCGTTGACATCCAGGATGGCGCCGGTCGTGAATTCAGCGCCCTCGGAAGCCATAAAGAGGATGGCATAAGCCACCTCTTCGGGTTTGGCCACCCGGTGCAGCGGGCTTTGCTGTTTGACTTCATCGGTGAGATGGCCTTCCGCCATATCGGTTTCGACAAAACCCGGCGCGACGACGCCCACGAATATCCTCTTCGGAGCCAGGGCCTGAGCCAGAGACTGGCTCATAGCGTTGAGCCCCGCCTTGCTGGCGCCGTAGGCAGGCGCCTGGGGTTCGCCGCGGAAAGCACCGCGGGAAGAGACGTTGACGATGCGGCCGCCGCCTTGTCTGATCATTTGCCGGGCAACGCAATAACAGATGTTAGCCGGGCCGATGAGGTTGGTTTGAAGCGTAGTGTGCCAGGCCATTTGCCAATCTTCGTATTCCATCTCTTCCAGGGGATGGTGGCGAAATACCCCGGCATTATTTACCAAAATATCCAGGCTGCCGAACTCCTCCACCACCGTATCGATCATTCGCTGCACGGCGACCGGGCTGCCGACGTCTGCCTTGACAGCGAAATGACCCTCGCCCGGCATGAGGTCGCAGGCTTCCGTCGCGGCTTCATTATTACTTCTGAAGTTGATGGCTACCCGGGCGCCCCGAGCTGCAAAAGCGATCGCTGCCGCCCGTCCAATGCCCCGGGAACCGCCGGTGATCAATACATTTTTTCCGCTGAAATCCATAGCGCTCGTACTTTCCGACCAAGATAAGGAACCTGTGCCAAATTTCCTGGCTATATGACCAGAGGCTGGGAGGCATCTTTAATCAAGATTCTTCCAACCGCTTTAGTAAATCATCCCGATTACTTTTCCCGACTGGTATTTTTTGCGCCCCTATTCGCAAGTGGTTACCCTCCATATACTGAATTGCGTTCAAAGAAACGATGTAAGAACGGTGTACCCGGATGAATTGAGACGCCGGCAGTCGGCCTTCAATTTCCTGTAAGGTGATTTTGGGTGTAATACCTCCCTGGCGGGTAATGATCTTAACGTAATCACCGTAGGCTTGCAGATACTGAATGTCCTCAAAATTTAGCTTATAAAGCTTTCGATCCGCTCTTACCGTCAGGAAGGCTTGCCTTTCTTCAGAAAGCCGGCGATGTGGCTGCTTTCGTTCCAGTTCGGCAGCGGCTTTATTGATCGCTTTCAAAAAACGCTCAAAGGCTATGGGTTTGACGAGGTAATCCAGTACTTCGAGTTCGAAGCTTTCCACGGCATATTCCGGATAGGCGGTGGTAAAGATGACCAGAGGAGGCTCCCTCAGCGTTCGCAGCCAACTGATCCCGGATAATTCCGGCAGATGGATGTCGAGCAGTAAAAGATCAATATTCTCCTTCTGCAGGTATTCTCCCGCCTCAATAGCATCACCACAGACCGCCATCAGTTCGAGTTGAGGCAAGCGTTCAATATATTTTTGCAGCACCCGGGAGGCGGGGGCTTCATCTTCTACGATCAGGCATTTCATCTTCATGTCATGCGTATTTGGAGACTGGCCAGGTATTCCGCATCCGTCTCTTTGAGTTGTAAATCATGATCATTGGGATAGAGCAGTTCCAGCCGTCGACGAAGATTCTCCAATCCGATTCCCCCCGATCGACCGGGTAGTACAGGTTGTTTGCCCCTGCTGTTAACTACCTGAATGAGTAGTTCATCAATTCTGATGCTGAGCCGAATAGTGACATAAGCCCCTTTTCGCCTTCCCGCTGTTCCATGCTTAAAGGCATTCTCGACCAGCGGCAGGAAGAGGAGAGGAGCGACTTTCTTATTTGCGGCTGCTCCCTCTAGTGAATAGCTGATCATCACCCGGTCTTCGCTTCGCAGTTTTTGTAGTTCGACGTAGTTCTCCAGGTGGCGCAGTTCCCGCTCCAGCGGAACATAACGTTCTCTGCATTCGTAGAGGATGTAACGCATATTCTCACCCACTTTGAGCAGGATATCGGGAATGCGGGAATCACCGTCCAGCGAGAGGGAGTAGATGCTGTTCAGGCTGTTGAGTAAAAAGTGGGGGTCCAGTTGGGCTTTCAGCGCCTGTAGCTCAGCATCGTTTTTTTCGGCTTCCAGCCTCGCCAGCCAACGTTGTTGCCGCTGCAACTGAAACCAATCTTTGGATAGTTTTAGCAGCGAAGTGAGTACGAGGTAAATGAAAACGAATTGTAGGATTTCCCAAAAGGTATAATAGGCGATGAAATAATAGCCAGGGAATATCCAATCGGCCAGGAACTGGAAAGTTAACAGGTTCAATCCCGTTGCAGCACTCAGGAGCAATAATACTCCAGCGGCATACATCGAATATCGGCCTTGTTGCAAAAATCCCGGAATGAGCCAAAGCAGGTTAAGGTAAATCCCGAACAGCAAAGGCAAATGAAAAAGCAGCGTATAGATCCAGTCGGCGGGTGATGGGGGCATCTCATAGGCGAATAAACGCAGTAGGATATAAAAGGAAAGCCCCCAGAACAGACCGTGTTGTATCAGTCTGTTCTGAAGTATTCTTTCCTTCAGCCATCGCCTGATCCAGGTGAGTTTGCCGGCCATACTCATTTTTCGGTTTTACGCAAAGTGACGGGATCGATGTAAGCCTGCTCCTCCTCCGCGTATTTGTGAATAAAGCTTTGCAGTTCACTGGTAGTGGCGGTAAGTACAATCGTACCGTCTTCCACCTTTTCGTGTTTCATCCTGATCTTCCTTTCTTCAAACAGACTTTCCAGCCATTCGTAATCAAACATCCGGATGACAATTCCCTTTTCCTCAAAATCCACGCGGGCGAAACTGTGGGTAGGGAGCATCCAGGCGATGCTTAACTGCTCCGCGCTGAGGTTTTTTTCCAGGGGCTTGAAATCCAGAAAGTGATAATCACCCAGTTTTACCAGATACACCTCGTAGAATTCCTGCTGGGTTCCTTCCTGTAAAAAGCGGTCGCTAGAGTACGTGAGCCGGTAATTTTCCCCTTCTTTTCCGGGGTCGAAAGTCCAGACACCCTCATCTTCCACGCTGATCCAGGTGCCGAGCAATTCTGGACTGTAGATTTGGGTTTCCGGAGAGTAGAGCGGATGAAGGCTGGGAATACAACCAGTCAGAAATAAAGAGAGCCCAAGGGCGATAAGCAATAATCTTTTCATGGCAGTGTTTTTTTTGGTGAATACACTGCAAGAATACCAGCGTTTCCGGTAGTTCCAAAGAATAGTCGGTGAAATGGCGATTAAGGTCGGTGAATGCCGCTTACCTCAGGTTTATGACCTGTTAATGTGCACCCTTTCATCTCACTCTTCTCCTAAGATTTTTTTCTTTTGTTTGGCAAACTCCTGTTCCGTCAAGATCCCCTTATCGCGCAGATCACCGAGTTTGATGATCTGTTGCAGCAAATCATCAGTTTCCTCCGATTGGGCTTCGAAAGGCATTTCCCTGGGCGGCTCAGCAGAGGGCAGCGTATCGAGCTGGCGATAGCCGTTGCG
>Ga0102940_1000050_pt1 | contig 72472 bp, 61 predicted proteins | sample SalPonR2_C_D1_MG_FD_78215 | JGI IMG/M metagenome (GOLD analysis project Ga0102940, IMG submission 78215) | Salt pond soil microbial communities from South San Francisco under conditions of wetland restoration - Salt Pond MetaG R2_C_D1_MG | ecosystem: Environmental > Aquatic > Marine > Intertidal... | reverse complement strand
TCGTACCTACCGGGATACCCAGATCATTCGCCAGTCCTACAAAACTATGGCGGTAGCTCACCAGATAGCTGGAGCGGTTATCACGGTTGATCGGCCCTTCGGTCATACCCTCCACGCCACTAAACGCACCAAGTTGGGCAGTGAACTCATGCGTTTCTTTATTTCCCGAGCGGAACCCCAGATCGAACACCCCGGCCAGAGCATTCCCATACTCCGAAGGGAATGCTGAGGTCAGGAAATCAGAACTGCGCAACAAGTTGGGGTTGATGGCACTAACCGGTCCGCCCGTCGTCCCCAGCGTTGAAAAGTGGTTGGGGTTAGGGATGGGAATACCTTCCAAACGCCACAGTACGCCCGTAGGTGAATTACCGCGAATGACAATATCATTGCGACTGTCATCGGCCACGGCTACCCCGGCAAAATTACCGGCCAGGCGAGCCACATCGTTGCGCCCCCCCGAATAGCGATTGACTTCTTCCAGGTTGAACGAACGGGCACTAATGGCTGCCATCTCGTTCTGTGTTTTGGCCTTATCAACTTTGGCCGTAACCACCACCTCATCTATCGCGAACGCCGTTTCGGACATGGATAGATTGAGCACGACTTCTTTCCCCGTCGTGACCAGTACGTTGGGAAGCATCAGGGGCTCATACCCCAGGTACGAAAGGCGCAGCGTTTGCCGCCCCGCCGGAATGCCGTCCAAACGAAAGTAGCCATCGATATCCGTAATAGATCCAACCAGACTACCGTCATTGACCCACTCAACCGCTACCCCGATCAGTGGCACCTGTGACTCCTGATCAACCACCTGTCCGCGAATGACTGAAGTGGCCGTTTGTGCCGATAAGCGCTCCGTGGTAAAAAAGAATAATAAGGCAATTAGGGTGTACCAGATTTTCATGGCGAAATATTTAGAGGTATTCAATAATCAAATGTTTTGCACACTCGCAAATTGCCGCTTTCTGAAGTGAGGCTTACGCCAAAAATCGGTGAATCGTATTTTGGGAACTACAAACTGTTTTTCTATCCACCTGAATCGTTTGTGTCAGCAGAAACAATAGGACGGACATTAGCTGCGTTAGAAAAAAACATAACTTTGAAACCCAAAGTGCTACTTATGACAAATTCAGCCAGCCCTATTGAGCAAATTCAGGAGATCCGCTCTATTATGTCGCGCTCATCCCGCTTCATTTCATTGAGCGGGTTATCGGGCATTATTGCCGGACTGGCTGCCTTGCTAGGGGCTACCGCCGGATACATCTATCTTGGTCGCAGACCTTTTGCGGAAGCCCCACTCGCTTTTCTACCCGGGCAGGGCACATTTACAACTTTATCACCGATCCCCTTTTTTACCCTAACGGCCATGATCGTACTGCTCGTTGCGCTGGCCGGAGGGATTTTACCCACTATACGTAGGGCCCAACAGCAAGGTCAGCCGGTGTGGTCGCCATTGAGTCGCCGCCTCCTGATCAGTCTGCTGATCCCCCTCACCGCCGGAGGTGTTTTCGTATTGGCCCTTTATGTTCAGGGAGTGCTAACTCTAATTGCTCCCGCTACTCTGGTCTTCTATGGTCTTAGCCTGGTGAATGCCGCCAAGTACACCCTGGGTGATATATACTACCTGGGACTAATGGAGATGGCGCTCGGATTAATAGCCTCCTTCGCACCGGGCTACGGCCTTGAACTTTGGTCGCTGGGCTTCGGTGTGCTGCATATTCTTTACGGTATCTCGATGTGGAACCGCTACGAGCGGGATGAAACGCTGTCACATGCCTAAGAAAACCCTCCTGAGCAGACTGAACAAACACTTTGACCACCGCGTACGCCTGGGCATTATGTCGATGCTCATGTTGGAAGAGTGGGTAGGTTTCACCGATATAAAGGAACAACTCGATCTCACTGACGGTCGCCTGGCCAGCCATATCAAAGCCCTGGAACAGGCTAAATACATTGAGGTGCGCAAGCGGTTTGTCGGACGCAAGCCCCACACGTCCTACCGGGCTACTCCATCCGGGCGTACCGCCTTTACCGATCACCTCAATGCCCTGGAAGACCTGCTCAAGTTGCGCGATGATTAATTTTGCGTAAAACAATTTGCAAGAAGCACGCTGGGAGTACCCCGGCACCTGGCATTTATTTATTATATCTGGCTCAACTGCAAGCGCACGGGGATGCTTTATTGACCAACAACGAGTATTATTCGGCAGAGGAGTTGGACGAAGCCTTACGGCAAAAGCGCCAGGAATTCATGCAGTACAGAAAAAGCAAAGGCTTCATGGGCTAGACTTTACCCCCAAGGTGAGCGGAGTTCCAGCTCCGCTCACCTTGGGGGAACGCAGCTGGAGCTGCGTGGTACCAAAAGAAAGCCCACACACCGAAGTGTGCAGGCTTTTAAAGGGAGTAACATATGTATCGTACAACCAGATTACCGACTAGTAGCAGTATTCGTTTTCGGCAATCAGTCTGGCAGCTACCTCACGACGCAGAGCCGTTACGTTCTGCGGCGGATACTTGGTAAAGCGCTTCACGCCCATCAGCATGGTGCGCAGCAGATCTCCTTCGGCAAAAGCCGTCAGGGTATCGGTAGCCAGCTTGTTCATTTTAGCATTGGCATCGTGCAGATAAGTACGCAGCATGGCGTCATAGAGTTTTTGGTCGATGCCACTCTCTACATCATGCAACTTCTGTGTGCGCAGCAGGGTCGATTCCGCGATGAACAGATAGCTGAGCATGTCGGCCAGGTTCATCAGAATCTCCTGCTCTTCTTTGAGGTTTAGTTTACCGTCCATTTGCTGTTTGGCAGCCGCGCCGGCAACCATTAATACCAACTTTTTAAACTCGTTGATGGCTTTCTCTTCTTCCCCATAGGCACCTTCCGGTTTATCGAGGCTGGGCATGGAAGCCAATTCTTTCTGTACGTTCCAGGCCGGCCCTACAATATCGAGTTTTCCTTTCAGAGCACGCTTGAAGAGCATATCAATGGTCAGCATGCGGTTAATCTCATTGGTACCCTCGTAGATACGGTTGATTCGGCTATCGCGGTAGGCACGAGCAGCCGTTCCTTCCTCTGAGAAGCCCATGCCTCCATGAATCTGCAGGGTTTCATCCACTACGTAGTCGAGTACTTCCGAGCCAAAGACCTTGAGAATAGAGCATTCAATGGCGTATTCTTCGGCAGCTTTTAACTTGGCCATCTCGAAGTCATCGCCTTTCTCTACCAGCTGCATTTTCTTTTCCTCCAACAGGTTGGAAACGCGATACACCGCACTTTCAATGGCGAAGATCTGCGTAGCCTGTTCGGCTAGTTTGTGCTGAATGGCGCGAAAGCCTGAAATAGGTTGTCCAAACTGATGACGTTCATTGGCGTATTTGACGGCCGTATTGGCACTCATTTTGGCACCACCCATACAAAGAGCGCCCAATTTGAAGCGTCCAATATTCAGCACGTTAAAAGCAATCAGGTGTCCTTTACCGATTTCCCCCAGCATATTATCCACCGGCACCTTGACGTTTTCGAAGAATACCTGACGGGTAGATGAGCCCTTGATGCCCATCTTATCCTCTTCCGCACCAAGGGTAAGGCCATCACTATCGCGCTCCACGATGAATCCAGTAAATTTATCACCGTCGATTTTAGCGAATACGATGAAGATATCGGCAAAGCCAGCATTAGAGATCCACATTTTTTGTCCATTGAGGACATAGTGCTTACCATCATCCGAAAGATCGGCCCGTGTTTTAGCGGCCAGGGCATCCGACCCGGAACTGGGCTCGGTGAGGCAATATGCTGCTTTCAACTCACCACTAATCAGGCGGGGTAGGTACTTGTCTTTTTGCTCATCGGTACCGAAGTATAGGATTGGTAACATTCCGATACCAATGTGTGCCGCATAGGATACCGAAAATGAGCCGGAAGGCCCCATTTTTTCGTTAATCAGTGTATTGGTATTGTTATCGAGTTCCATACCACCGTACTGCTCGGGCATGTGGGAACCTAGCAGCCCCAGCTCGCCCAGTTTGTCGAGCATCTTGACCGCAATATTATCTTCCTGTTTCTCGATTTTATCGATGTTGGGCAGTAATTCGTTGTGCAGGAAATCACTCACCATATCGCGAATCATTTTCTGCTCTTCGTTAATCTCTTCGGGAATGAAGATATCTTCCGGACGGCTATCCTTGATCAGGAATTCACCGCCGCGTAGTACTGTTTTTTGGGCTACAGCATCCATATTATTTCCTTTTTATGTTACTCTTAGCGAATATTCGCTACAATATATTGGTTTTTTAGGGCTTTGTAAAGAGCAACCCCTACTTTTTTGCGAAAATTCGCTGGAATCATGTGGTATTGCTCCTTTTGATGGTGGACGCGATCAATCGCGTCTCCGTGATTTATCGCATCTGTGTGGTTGGTTTGGGGTTTATGCTGTATCTTTTGGTACAAATACATGGCAAAATGCACACCACTGATCTACCCCGCATTCCCCGTTGGCGTACGTTTCTCAATTCCTTCCGCCTGGTACGCGATCCAATCCCGGTAATGGCCGACAACGTTCGGCGCTATGGCCCCACGTACCAACTGTACCTGGGGGGTATTTTTCCTGCTATTTTCACCCAGGATCCGGGCTTTATTCAGCATGTCCTGCAAAAGAACCACCGCAACTACATCAAATCACCCGTACATTTCGACAAGCTGGCTCATTTCCTGGGGCGAGGCTTACTCACCAGCGAAGGACAAACCTGGCTCCGGCAGCGACGCCTGATCCAGCCGGGCTTTCACCGGCAGCGACTGGCTTCCCTTACGGAAAAAATGCTGGAGGCCATCGAGCAGCATGTGGAAGAAATAGAGCAGCGACTGGAGCATGGTCCGGTGGATATGTACCGAGAGATGATAGAGCTGACTTTTACCATTATTGCCCGGGCTATTTTCAGCCAGTCGGTGCCTCCCGCACAACTCGACGTACTCAGTCATAATATCACTCGTCTGCAGGAGTATGTCATCAAAGAAATCAGACAGCCCTTTCTCGACCCTCTACGAAAACTGAACGGTAGCCTCAAAACCCACGAAAAACTACGGGATGAAAATAATGCCATCCTCATGCGCTACATTGAGCAGCGTCGTGCCTCTCGCCAACCGCACGACGACTTACTGCAGATGTTGTTAGATGCCCGCTATGAGGATACCGGTGAGCCCATGACGACTCGGCAGGTACTGGACGAAGTCACTATTCTTTTTGTGGCCGGCCACGACACCTCAGCTAATGCCCTCAGCTGGCTATTTTACTTGCTATGTCAGCATCCAGAGGCTGTAACCCGCATTCAGGAAGAAATTCAGACCGTTCTGGGCGATCGGCATCCCACTTTTTCTGACCTGGCTAACCTCGTCTATACCCGGGCGGCCATCGAAGAGGCGATGCGCCTCTATCCACCCGCCTGGATTACGGACCGCATGGCGACCAATGACGACGAGTATCAGGGTATCTTTATCCCCAAGGGCACCTACCTACTCACCTATATATATGGTGTACACCACGATGCCCGTCACTGGAATGATCCCGAATCGTTTCGTCCCGGGCGTTTCCTACCCGACCAAAAAAACGACCGCCATTCGTACGCTTACATTCCCTTTGGTGGTGGTCCGCGCCTCTGTATCGGCAACCATTTTGCCCTGATGGAAATGCAATTAGTCGTAGCACAGTTGCTGCGCCGCTTCACCCTGACCATGGCTACCCAAGAGCCCATTCATCACCTGGCCCTGGTCACCCTGCGTCCCAGGGAGCCGATGTGGATGGTGAAGTAAGAGTTACAATGAACGGCCAGGGGAGGAACGGAGAGTTGGGCTCCTGATTACAGAAATACTAGGGACAATAATAAATGCTACCTGACAAATAGAACTGCCACCACAGGAGGCATGCGAATGGCTATTATGGTACGCTGTACGCTGCCCTAAATATCAATTGACCGGGTAAAAGGTACTCTAGCGTCCGGCCAGGGCCAGCTACTCTATTTTCCGTACCAGATCGACTTTATACACGAAGTAATCCGTCTTACCCTGCCAGGGCATACCTTTGTACTTCTGTTTATAGTACAGTTTGACATTTTGTCCCTGCAGATCTTGTAATTCATGGTAGATCTCTTCTTTTTGCACCGAGAACTCCCAGATATTACCCGACAGCCCCTCCTGTTCATTCAGGGCAACGCCCCCCAGGTTGAGTTGTCCTTCGTAGGTTTTGAAGACGACTCCCTTGTGGGAAATTTTAATCAGAGTACCCGCTCGTTGGCCACTACTATAGGTCATATTAGCAATAAGTACGGCTGCACCTCCTACTACCAACGTCAACAATAAAATAGCGGTGAAAAATTTGCGAATTGATTTACCCACCGATTTAGCACCATCTTTAATTACCTGTTTGAATTCACTCATTTTGGGGATTTTTTACAAATATACCCAATATTGCCGTGCTGCGAAACCAGCCCGGACAGATCACTGCGTATAACGCAGGCGTACGACTCTGTGCTGTGCCAGGGCCATCAGCGGTAAGAGGTCGTGGCCATCCCATTCTCCGAAGACCAGAAGTGGATCGCCGCCGCCAAGAGCCAGTAATTTCCAGGCTTCGTGTCCGGGCCGCAGGGAAATACTGTTCCCTGCGGCGTCGGCGAGCTGAATATCGCCGGCATCGGTCAGGAAAGGGGAGACATTAGCCAGTAAGGCCGGATACGTTTGCATCCAGGGGGTTTGGGAAAGTGCCCGGGCATATTCACGTAGAAAACTATCCAACTCGGATGCGCCTTCCAGTTTGGCGAAAGCCCGGGTATCGTAACTAAAATTTTTGACCAGCGCCCGTTGGAGGCGCACTCCGGGATAGTAGACCAGCTCAGCCTGTATTGCTGCGCCCACCCGCCAGTCGTGTTCGAAAGATGTATCGCCCCAGGTAAAATCCAGCAGCAAGGCAGGCTGCTGCGAGCGCTCTCCCCAAAGCCAGGTACGACGATAACGGAGATTATCGTCTACCCCCTCTTCGCGGGACAAAATAAGCCAAAAATCAGTTTGCCCTTTCCGTTCCAGCAGTTCAGCCTTTTTAGCATTCTTTCCCGCTAAACGAAGCAACTCCTCCTGACGGTCCTGCGGCCAGTCATCCAACTTTTTAAACGCCTGCACGAATAGATAGAGATCGGCGATCTCGGCAGCACAGATATCCATCCAATTCTCCAGGTGCCGCTTTTGGTACAGGTTACGTACCCGCTTACCGATCGCTCCAATTTTTTGATCTACCATACGGGTTGCGATAGCTTCCCACTGCTCTTCACCGCGACCGAACCATTCCCCTATACCCTCGCGCACCACATCCTCTAACCACCGCTCCAGATCCTGTACGCCTTCGTGCATGAACAATAGTCGTTTTTGCCGCGCACGGCGGCGAGCCTGAACTTTTTTACTTTCCTGCTCTGCCGCGGATTGATTTTCCCGTTGCGCCTTACGGCGAAAACCCTCGGTGACCCAATAGGGAACGACATCGGTTTCAGGGAAGCGGAGTGCCCCCCTGATCATCAGGGTGGCCAGCGCCAAGACGTATTTATCGGGTTGTTGAGCGGAAGGGCTGTTACTGAAGGAGCTTACCTTGTCGAGCTCAAGAGCAACGTGATACCAGCTCAGGCCTCCCGTGCGGCATTGCCCCCAGATGAGGCTTCCCCGGCGACCAGATTGTTTCCAACGGCTGGGTTTAAGCAGATCTTGGGACCGCTCAAAGGTAAGCAGATCGGGAGCCAGGCGTCGTACATGTTCGAGGTCCCATTCCATAGCAGGTTTTATTATTCGTCCTCGTCCGACAGAATGCCAAGTGCACGCATGGCCTTTTCGGAAGCCATCTGCTCTGCACTTTTCTTATTGAAATCGTCGGCAGTCGCCCGCCGTTCTCCATTAACCATAACCGCAACTTTGAAGCGATCGCGTTTTTCAAACTTATAGCGGGCCAGCAGTTTATAAGAAACGGTACGCCCATTTTTTTGGCACCATTCAAGCAACTGACTTTTGTAATTATCGTCCACGCTTTCCAGCTCGTGGATGTCGACATATTTCCGCAAGATGTGGTCGATGATATAGCGTCGAGTACCTCCGTAGCCCGTTTCCAGGTAAATAGCTCCGACGAGCGCTTCCAGGGCATTCCCCAGCATGGATCGACTAAGACGAGTATTATTATACTCATTGAGCATCATGTCGAGGCCCATTTTATCCCCAATTTTATTAAGCGACTTGCGCTTGACGATCTTGGAGCGCATTTTTGTAAGAAATCCCTCATCGCTGTTCGGATATTTTTTAAAAAGATATTCAGCGACGATGGTGCCGAGGACGGCATCTCCCAGGTATTCTAAACGTTCATTATTCTGAATAGCCCCCGACCCGTTAGAGCTAGTCGATTTATGAGAGAACGCAAGGATGAAGATATGCAAATTAATTGGGGTAAAACCGAGGAGTGGTTTCAGCTTTCGCGCAAAATCTTTATCCGGAGATAAGTAATAGTTATAAAATCTGAACAGGAAGCGCAAGATGTTCTCCTATTAAGTTAATAATGAGTACCAAAGACCCTTATCAGCTACTTAAGCTGACTCCAAAATGGGCAGATAAATTATAGATACAACCCTGTGGGCAGGCATTTCAGGAAGAACAGATCCGTTCAGACATTAGATATCGGGGTGCCGATGTCTAATGGCTTGAATGAACAAGGCAGATTCCCGTCAGGCTACCCGGCAAACTTTTTCATGATTAAGGAGGAGTTATGCCCTCCGAAACCAAATGTATTGCTCAAAAACGCCCGGATAGGCTTATGCTGAGCATCATTAAACGTCAGATTTAGTTCGGGGTTTAATTCCGGATCATCCGTAAAGTGATTAATCGTTGGCGGTACAAAACTATGATTAATAGCCAGGATACCGGCAATAGCTTCGACGGCTCCCGCAGCGCCCAATAAGTGGCCGGTCATTGATTTGGTAGAACTGATATTCAGTTGGAATGAATGATCACCGAATACTTTCTGAATAGCTTTGACTTCGGCCACATCGCCCAGAGGGGTCGACGTTCCATGCACATTGATGTAATCAATATCAGCAGGGGTCATCCCGGCATCTTCGAGAGCCAACTCCATTACTTTGGCCGCCCCAAGTCCTTCAGGGTGAGGCGCAGTAATATGGTAAGCATCCGCCGTAGCACCAGCACCCACTATTTCAGCAAGGATGGTAGCTCCACGTTTTTTGGCGTGCTCTAATTCCTCCAGGATAACGGCACCACTGCCCTCACCCAGAACAAAACCGTCCCGGTCTTTATCAAAGGGGCGCGAAGCTGTTTTGAAGTCATCATTCCGGGTCGAGAGTGCTTTCATGGCATTGAAACCACCGACTCCGACTTTTGTAACAGAGGCTTCTGATCCTCCGGTGATAATAACATCGTTGCGCCCCAGGCGAATATAGTCAAAGGCATTGCTAATGGCATGTGAGGCCGAGGCACAAGCCGATACGGTAGCATAATTCACACCTCGGAAGCCATACTTAATCGAAAGATGACCGGCAGCAATATCAGAAATCATCTTGGGAATCATGAACGGGTTGTAGCGTGGCGTACCATTACCCTCCATAAATTCTTCAATTTCTTTTTCCAGAGAGCGCATACCACCGATACCTGAACCCCAGATAACTCCTGCCCGATCAGGATCGACTTTTTCCAGGGTATCTTCGGCAAGGCCGGCTGCTTGCATAGCCTCTTCGGCAGAAACTAGCGCAAATTGGGCAAAGCGATCCAGGCGTCGGGCCTCCCGACGGTCAATAAACTCTTCAGCATTGAAATCTGATATTTCGCAGGCAAACTGAGTCTTAAACTTAGATGCATCAAATAAGGTGATTGGCTTGGCACCACTGTGCCCTTGTTGCAATCCTTCCAGAAAAGCAGGCACATTTTTTCCGATAGGTGTGATTGCGCCAATACCCGTGACAACTACCCTTTTCATATCGATGCTACTTATATTTTTGGCGGAGTGATAAAACGCTGCTTAAGCGCGTTCTTGCTTGGCTGAAAAACCAATAAGGAGGGGAAGTAGCTAGACCCACAAGCCCGCTTGAGCGGGCTTGTGGGTAGCGTGTGCAAAGCTTTATTTGTTTTGCGTCTGTTCTTCCAGGTAAGTAACTGCGTCTTTGACAGTCTGGATGTTTTCCGCTTGCTCATCTGGAATAGAAATATCAAATTCCTTTTCGAATTCCATGATTAACTCAACGGTATCGAGTGAGTCTGCCCCCAGGTCGCTGGTAAAGCTGGCTTCCTTGGTTACCTCTGACTCGTCCACACCTAATTTGTCGACGATGATTTTACTTACTCTTTCGGCAATACTTGACATATGTATTCGCTTTATTGGTTTCCGAATGCTCTTGCAAAGAAAAGTAGAAGAACCTTGATAAACAACCTTTTTATTGTTTTTTTTACCCCAACATGTATCAAGCAGAAGCCGTTATGCGTATATTTTTCAGTATAAAATTTGTCTTTCCCACTATTGCTTTCTCACATATTTTCCTAACCTACCCCAACAAACACTTCTTAATTGGTCTGTTCTTACCGCATAATAGCTCCCTTTCTAACGCCAAAGGCTACATGCAAGAAGCTTAAATCGCCTGTTTTCCGAAAAAACAGGCCGGCTTCTATGCGAATATTGATTATTTATTGTAAAATTTACACTTAGCTAGCATGTGTTTAGGTGTATGCTATTTGCTACCCACAACCTATTGACCAACCCGGAAAATCAACCGAATATGAATATTATTGATCATCAACGTACTAAAATTGTCGCCACGATCGGCCCTGCTTCCTCTCCTTATGAGAAGCTACTGGAGCTGGTACGCGCCGGGGTGGATGTATTCCGCCTCAATTTTTCCCACGGGGCACACGAAGATCATCTGGAAGTGATCAATCGCATCACCTACATCAACGAAAAATATAATCTCCACATTGGTATTCTGGCCGATTTGCAAGGCCCCAAGCTGCGGGTAGGCGAAATGACCGATGGCGGAGTCCCGGTCGCCCCCGGTGATGAGATCATTTTTTCTAACGAAAAATGCCTGGGCACCAAAGAAAAGGTCTACATGGCCTACGATAATTTTGCCCGCGATGTAAAAGTTGGCGAAAAAGTATTGGTCGATGACGGTACCCTGATGTTCGAAGTATTAGAGACGAACAACATCGATACCGTCAAGCTAAAAACTCTTTTTGGGGGCACCCTGAAATCAAGAAAGGGCGTCAACTTGCCAAACACAAAAATCACCCTGCCTTGCCTGACCGATAAAGATTTGCGCGATCTGGAGTTCATTCTGACCCAACCTGTCAACTGGATTGCCCTTTCCTTTGTACGCTCACCCAAAGATGTTAAGGAGCTTAAAGCCATTATCGCCGACCACAACCACCCGGCCAAAGTGATTTCTAAAATTGAGAAACCGGAGGCCATTGATAAGATCGACAAAATCATCAAGCATTCCAACGGCATTATGGTAGCCCGGGGTGACCTCGGTATTGAGGTGCCGATGGAGCAGCTGCCGCTGATCCAAAAGGATATTATCCAAAAGTGCATCCAACGGGCGCGCCCGGTTATTGTAGCTACCCACATGATGGACAGTATGATCACCAACCCCAACCCGACGCGGGCAGAGGTAACGGATGTGGCTAATGCCGTACTCGACGGAGCCGACGCCGTGATGCTTAGCGGGGAAACTTCCGTAGGTGCCCACCCGGCCAAAGTAGTTGAGGAGATGAATAAAATTATCGAAGTGGCCGAAGCCAACTATCGCCTGGTTGCCGACCGCCCCGTTCCTTCGTCCAAATCCCGTACCTTCCTCTCCGATGCCGTCTGCTTTAATGCCGCCAAAACGGCCGAGGACGTCAGCGCGAAGGCTATTCTCGGTATGACCTCTTCGGGCTATACGGCCTTCAAAGTGTCAAGCTACCGCCCGAGCCGTGACATTGAGATCTTTATTTTCTCTGACCGCATGCACATGTTAGCTACGCTTAACCTGGTCTGGGGCGTGCGTTGCTTCTATTACGACCGGTTTACCACCACCGACGAAACGTTTGAAGATGTGGTGAACATTCTTAAGCAAGCCGGCCGGGTAGAGAAAGACGATGTTATTGTACACACCGGTAGTATGCCCATCGAAAATCGGCACCGTACCAATATGCTAAAGGTTTCCGTTATTGATTAACCGACTTTTGGCCGGAAAACATCGAGGGAATTGACAAACACTACACACTGTTTCGCAATTCCCTATATTTGTATGTACTGAATGGATTGGTTTCTCCGCGCTTTACCCCTTACTTTTTTGCGCAAGCTATACCATATCTATCGCCCGGAGTGGGCGAATAACACACAAAATTGAATTCATGAAAATCATTATCCCCATGGCCGGTCGCGGCTCGCGGCTACGCCCACACACCTTAACCGTTCCCAAACCATTAGTACCGGTTGTCGGCAAACCCATCGTGCAACGGATTGTGGAAGACTTTAATGCCTCTTTCCCCGGTGAGATCGACGAAGTCGCCTTTATTATCGGCGATTTCGGCAGCGAAGCGGAGGAGCAGTTGCAACAGATCGCCGACGGTATTGGCGCTAAAGCATCTATTTATCAACAGGAGACCCCGGAAGGTCCGGCCCACGCTATTTACTGTGCTAAAGATAGCCTGGAAGGGCCTTGCATCGTGGCCTTTGCCGATACCCTCTTTAAAGCCTCTTTCCAATTCGATACCAATGCCGATGGCATCATTTGGGTGCAAAAAGTAGACGACCCCTCTTCTTTCGGTGTCGTCAAAACGAACGAGCAGGGCGTCATTACCGAGTTTGTCGAAAAGTCGCCAACCTTTGTCTCGGACAAAGCAATTGTCGGTCTCTACTACTTTAAAGATGGGGGTAATCTGCGCGATGAAATTGGCTACCTCATCGACAACGACCTACGCGACCGCGGGGAGTTTCAGGTGACCAGTGTCCTGGAAAATATGAAAGATAAAGGCGTGGCTTTCCAGGCCGCCAGTATTGAAGAATGGCTTGATTGCGGCAACAAAGAGAATGTTCTCGACACCTCCCGACGCATGCTGGAGCTCAAGCAAGATAGCGAACAACTCATCGCTGATGATGTCACTACCGAGAATGCCGTCATCATCCCGCCCTGTTATCTAGGAGCCGGTGTGCAACTTAAAAACGCTGTGGTCGGTCCTTATGTTACGATTGGGAGCAATTCCACGATTCAAAACTCCGTTATCCGTGATAGTGTTATACAAGCAGACACGTCAGTTGCCGAGGTTGTACTCGAACGCAGTATGATCGGTCGACATGCTGAAATATCAGGCAAAGCAGATGATTGGAGCGTGGGCGATTATACCCAAATGGGCGGCTAATCGACTTTTTTACACGGAAAATGGTATGACTTTATGAGCATCCGACTACTCGGGATACTTATGGCGATCCTAATATGTACAGCTCCGACAATGGGGCAGCCCGGCTCTATCGAGGGGACCGAAATTGAACTCGAGAATCTTTTTGTTGATGCCAGCCGCGAGAAGTTGCTCGGCAATACGGAAGAGGCAATACGCATCTATCGGGAAATCCTCGATAAAGATGTCGAAAACCCCGCCGCAGCCTATGAGTTAGCTCGGCTTTTGGCGGCAGCCGAAGACTTTGAGGATGCCATGGCTTTCGCCAAAATCGCTACTAAAAACGAGCCGGATAACGAGTGGTATCAAATATTTCTGGCCGATATTTACCAGCAAACCGGACAGTTTCGCGATGGAGCCGCCATCTATAATATACTCCAAAAAAAGCACCCCCTAAAGAGGGATTACTACTATAAAGAAGCCTTCTTCCTGGTTCGGGCCAACGAACTCAAGGACGCACAGAAGGTGTACGGTGAACTCGAGGACCAGATTGGCATTAGCGAGGAGCTCATTCGGCGGCGCCATTCCCTGTACGTGGGGATGAGTGATTTAAAAAAAGCAGCGCGTGAATTGGAAAAGCTCACCGAAGCCTATCCCGATAACACTGACTACCTGCATCTGCTGGCCGACTTTTACCAGAAAACCGGATCGCAAAAAGATGCCCGGGAAGTCTACGAGACTATTCTTTCCATCGATCCCGATAACGCCAAAGCCCAATTAGCGCTGGCCGGCGAGTCGACTCGAAAAAGCGACGATCTTGCGTACCTCGAGGCACTGCGCCCTGTTTTTGAAGACCCGGACACTGATCTCGACCTTAAAGTCAGTCGCCTGATGCCCATTTTGGAGCAAGTCTCCCAAACGGGCGATGCCACGCTTGCCGATGCCGCGCTACAACTCACCCGGATTTTGGAAGAAACCCACCCGGCTCAGGCCAAGCCTTTGGCGGCAGCCGGTGACCTCTACTACCTCAGCAACCGGGCTCGCCTGGCAGCCGAGAAGTACGCCAGGGCTCTGGAAATCGACGACGCTAATTTTCTGCTGTGGGAAAACCTTTTTGCCGCCCTGCAGGCCAGTGGCCAATCGTCTGATTTGATCACCTGGAGTGAAGAGGCCATGTTTGTCTTCCCCAATCAGGCACTCGTCTATTACATGAACGGCTATGCTCTGCAGGCGACAGGCCAAAATGACGATGCCCTAAATGTACTAAATGAAGCGTTATTCATGTCGGGGGAAAGCGAGCTATTGCAACAATACATCATCTCGACCATTGGCATGGCTTATGAGAATATGAATGATCCACAGGAGGCTGACGATGCCTTTGATAAGGCTATTGAGATCAATCCCGCCAGTCCATTGCCGCAGGCTCGCTATGCTTTAGCTCTGGCTGACCGGGGCGACAAGGAAGCAGTAGCTTACGCAAAAAAAGCCAGTCAAAGCGCCGGGGATGAAGCCGAAACGATACATGCCATTGCCCGTACCTATTACCTCAGCGGAAACCTTAAGGAAGCTGGCAAGTGGATGGAGCGCTTGCGGGCCGGGCCGGGACAGACACACCCGGTGTATCTTGAGCATTACGGAGATTATCTCTATAAAAATGGTCAGGAAAGTGAAGCCCTGCAGTACTGGAATCAAGCTCAGGAGCTGGGCCGCGATACCGAGTTACTTCGCCGGAAAATAACCGATAAAAAACTATACGAATAGGTATCCCAAAACACATCCCCATGAACATGCACCGCACTTTACGCTATATTTTAGTAGCTTTTTTAGCGATGGTACTATGGACCGGTTGCGACAATACACGTCAGCTTGGAAAGAAGAACAAAGTCCGTTCGGCTGACCAATTGATGCGTCAACTGGCACAGAATCAAGTCAATGCCAGGTGGCTCGATGCGCGGGCCCGCATTGCTTACGCTGATGAGGAGATGTCGGTTCGTGGTTCGGCTTTGATTCGCTGGCAGCGCGACAGCCTGTTGTGGGTGTCTGTACGAAAGTTGGGCTTTGAGGTAGCCCGGGTGCAGGTTACGCCCGATTCGGTCTACGTGATCGACCGAATCAACAATGAATACGGCAAATACGGACTCGACTATATTCAATCAACCTATCAACTGCCCGCTAATTTTGGGATGCTACAAACCATCATTCTGGGTGATGCCTGGTTTCCCCCCAGTGCCCGCCCCGAGCTGGAAGCAACCCCCGATGCTTACGTGTTGACGGACCATAGCCCCACGATGGAGCTTACCTACCGGATTCATTCCGCCACTTTTCGCCTGCAACAGATGGCGGTAAGCGAGCCCTCCACCGATCGATCCGTCAATCTCGAACTCAGTGAATACCAGGAAGTAAACCAGCAGCTTTTTTCCTATCTTCGTAATTTAACCATTAGCAGCCCGGAATCCGGTGCGGTCACAATGGACGTACAATTTTCTGATGTAACGCTAAATGTACCTAAGCCGACGCGATTTGATATCCCTGAACGATACACACGGAAGGACTAGACTGCTACTCAGCTTGCTGGTGGTGTTGTTTTTTTTGGCGACAGCCACTGCCCAGGAAAGCCGCTCGGAACTGGAGTCGCGCCGCAAGCAGTTGCAAGCCGATATCGAAGCTACGGCAAAGGAACTGTCCGATACCCGGCAAACCCGGCAGGCGACCCTCAACCGCTTTCTCATCCTACGGCGATCGATTAACCAACGCCGACAGCTTATTCAAACGTTGGAGAAAGAAGTAAACTACACCAATCAGAGCATTGAGCGCACCGAGACAGTCCTGGAGGCTCTGGAGGGCGATCTAAATCGCCTAAAGCAAGAATACAGTCAGCTCTTGCGCGTGGCCTTGCGCCATAAACTCAGTCAGTCTTACTTGCAGTTCCTGTTCTCCGCCCGTAGCCTTAACGATGCTTTTCAGCGCTGGCAATATATCCGGCAATACGAACGATATCGCAAGCGGCAGGCCCGGCTGATTCGCGAAACGCAGTCTACCCTGCAACAAAAAGCCGAACAGCTGACCGAAGACCGGGCTGAAAAAGACTCGCTCTTACTGGAAGTGATCGGTCAGCAAACCAGTATGGAAGCTGAATTACAGAACAAAAATAAGCTCCTGGTCAGTTTACAAACTGACGAAAAACGCCTGGCTAACGAATTAAATAAACAAGAGCAAGCAGTTGCTGAGCTCAACCAATTAATTGAAAACGTCATCCGCAAAGAAATGCTGGCCAAGCGCAGGCGAGCCCGCACGCCCGAAGCCCTCGATGATACCGAAGAAGCGCCCTCGGAAGATGCAACCATTTCGGCAGGTTTCGCAGATTATCGAGGACGCCTGCCCTGGCCCGTGGCCGCGGGAACCATTATCAAACCGTTTGGTGTGCATCCCCATCCGCGGTTAAAATCCGTGAAGGTGACGAATAATGGAATCGATATCCGCACCGATCAACAGGCAGCAGTGCGGGCTGTATTCGAAGGTACGGTCGCCGGTACGCAGTTCATTCCCGGTTACCAAAACACCGTCATCATTCAGCACGGGCAGTACTACACCGTATACTCGAACCTGGCTGAGGTCTTCGTCAAGCGGGGGGATACCGTGCAAAAAGCCCAACAAATTGGCCGCCTGAACAGCACCAAGCCGGAAGTTCATTTTGAAGTATGGCGCGAAAAAGACCGGCTTAATCCGGAACAATGGGTACAACGCAACTAATTTCCTGCTGAAATTGAACCTTTCCTGGTGCGTTATCCGTTATTTTTCTACACGACAGGTTAAACACATGGAACTACACAAACCCTGATCATTAACAAAACCAACTGAATGAGTAACGATTGGAATCTGGGGCAAAAAGATAAGAAAGGGCTTAAGCAAAAAACCGAATATGCCGTCCTGATTGGATTGGTAACGCGTACCGAAACGGAAGAACAGGTTCAGGAGTACCTTGATGAGTTAGAGTTTCTCGCCCTTACGGCCGGTGCGGTAAGCAAAAAACGCTACCTACAAAAGCTTTCTCATCCCGATCCCCGCACCTTTATCGGGAAGGGCAAACTGGAAGAAATTAAAACCTTCATCGACGACCACGAAGATATCAATATGGCCATCTTTGATGATGACCTAAGTGGTAAGCAGGTCAACATTCTGGAAGAATACCTCAAAGTTAAAATCGTTGACCGCTCGAGTCTGATCCTGGATATCTTTGCCAGCCGCGCCCAGACGGCACAGGCCAAGACACAGGTAGAGCTGGCACAAATGCAATACCTCCTACCTCGTCTACGCGGACTGTGGACTCACCTGGAACGGCAGCGCGGGGGTATTGGTATGCGGGGGCCCGGTGAGAAAGAGATTGAAACAGACCGCCGTATCGTGCGCGATAAAATATCCCTGCTCAAGAAAAAACTGGACAAAATCGATCAGCAAAATGTCACGCGGCGCAAGAATCGCGGGCAGATGATTCGCGTAGCGCTGGTGGGATACACCAACGTGGGCAAGTCTACCCTGATGAACCGCCTTAGTAAATCCGATGTATTTGCGGAGAATAAACTCTTTGCCACGCTCGATACCACCGTACGAAAAGTCGTCTTCGAACGCATGCCATTTCTCATGTCCGATACGGTCGGGTTTATCCGTAAGTTACCCACCCACCTAATCGAAAGCTTCAAATCGACCCTGGATGAGGTGCGGGAAAGCGACATCCTTATTCATGTGGTTGACATCTCGCATCCACAACACGAAGATCATATACGCACCGTCAACGAAACGCTCAAAGACCTGGATGCCCTGGAAAAACCGACTTTATTTGTGTTCAATAAGATTGACCGGTACCGCGAGCTCAATTATGACAACCTGGTCGATGAAGAAGCCAAAGCAGAAATTGAGTACACCCTGCAGGCCAGTCTAAAGCACATGTTTGAGCACGATAATATTATGGTGTCGGCGAAAACGGGCGAAAATATTCACGAATTGCGGCAAAAACTAACTGAGCTGGTGCGCGAGCAATACTTGATTCGCTATCCCTATCAGGCCAAACAATGGTAACCTACTATGCATACCTCTCTTTTAACTAAATACGCCCGGCTTCTCGTCCACTATTGTCTTGAGCTGCAGCAAGGCGAGCGCCTTTACATCCGCTCCACGACCCTGGCCGAGCCTCTCGTACGCGAAGTCTATCGCGAAGCATTGGCGGCAGGAGCCATGGTCGAAACAGATTTATCCATTCGCGAGCAAAGCCGGTTGCTGCTCACCATGGGCAGCGACGAGCAGCTAACGTTTGTGCCCCCCGCCTTTAAACAGGCGATGGAAACCTGCGATGCTTATCTATACATTCGCGCTCCCTTTAATCTGCGGGAAGACCAGAACATCGATCCTGAGCGGTCCAAAAAGCGCAGTGCAGCCCTGAGCAGTGTGATGAAAACCTATTTTCAACGTACGGCTACCCGTGATCTTAAGCGTAGCCTTTGCCAATATCCCACGCAGGCGGCTGCCCAAAATGCTGGTATGTCGCTGGAAGAATACGAAGCTTTCGTTTACCAGGCTTGTCAATTGCATACCCAAAAACCCGAGGAGGCCTGGCTGGAAGTGCGCAAAAAACAACAGACTGTAGTCGACCACCTCAACGAATGCTCAAAAGTCCACTACCAGGGCCCTCATATTGATCTGACCTTTTCCACCGAGGGACGCACCTGGATCAATTCCGACGGACGCACTAATATGCCAAGTGGTGAGGTGTACACCTCGCCGGTCGAAGATTCTGTGAACGGACACGTTCACTTCAGCCTGCCGGGTATTTATCAGGGTAAGGAAGTGGAAGGCGTTACGCTATACGTTAAGGATGGCTACATCGAGCGCTGGGAAGCCCGACGCGGCAAAGAGTTTCTCGACCATATCTTCTCCCTCAATGGCACGCGTCGCTTTGGAGAAGCAGCCATTGGTACCAACTACAACATTGATCAGATTACCCGCAATATACTATTCGACGAAAAGATGGGTGGTACGGTGCACCTCGCGATTGGACAAAGTTATTTGCAGGCCGGCGGCAAGAATCAGTCTTCGGTACACTGGGATATGATCACCGATATGACAGAAGGCGGCGAGATCTTTGCCGATGGCGAGAAAATTTACGAAAATGGTCATTTTTTACTGCGTTAATCTGCCCCTAAACTCGTGTCTCTATTGTTTTTTCTACAGACACGTGCAAATTCCGGTAATTTCTGGTTAAATTGCCTGGAGAAAACAACCTGGAACCAATTTTGACAATTCCCTGCATCTTTGAGTAATTAAATTGCTAGATCAACAAACACTTGAAAAACCGTGAACAGAAACATTGCTTTTTTAGAATTAAAGTATGGCAACATTTACGGCGGCTACCCCAATTTTTACGCAATTAGCGAGATCGCATTGTTAGTTTTTGAGGAAGGTTCTAATAAGATCTTCCTGGAAACCTTCATCAATAATGCTGATGTCGATATCGTAAATGTCTTCTCCAAGACCGATGAACTGGGACATACCACCGGCCGTGTGAAAGAAGTTTTCAACATGAGAACGGGGCGCCGCCGCGACTACGACGAAGAATTCAAACTTGACGAAGACCAATTAGCGGAAGAATTCAAACGGCTGCGTCCGTCCAAAATGCCAATTCAGAACTTCCTCAAACGCAACTTGCGCAAATATCGCTTCCGCGATTTAGTGGTTTTTGATGGTCGTCGTGACATTTTCCTTTGTGAGCGTTCCGGAGGGGATTTTAGTCGCTACAATATCATTGACCTGCAGAAAGACCTCAATACGGAAACAAACTACTTGTTTTCCCTCAACAAGCTATCCAAAGTTATTGAGTTTGATTTTGACCAAACCTATTTGCGTTCCAACAATTTGGAATACTGGCTGCACCCGATTGCAGCGCGGCAAATTGCACCACGCTCCGCAGCATTTGATGCTGCCCGCCTGATGATGGTACACAACGAGGTAGCCTACTATCACGATGATTTCCTCATTAAAGCGCAACTGCTCCTCAACAAGCTACGGCCAAAAGAAGAAGGAGACAATAGCTCCGAAGAGTAAGATCTTCACCTAACATATACATAGAAGCCCCCTGCGGAACTGATACGGATATCAGCGTTTCTTCGCAGGGGGCTTCTCACGTAATCAGGTAAGCGTATATTCCTGCCCTAACTCCGGAATCTGTACATTCTTGAAGCCATACGGTTCTATCATGTCCCGAAAAGCTTCCTGCCGGTCAAGCGTGCCGTGCACCAGAAACAAGGACTTCAGGTTATCTTTCTGGTTTTTGATAAAATCCAAAAGCTCCAGTCGATCGGCATGGGCCGAAAAAGAATCCATCTCATAAATTTCTGCCTTCACCGGCTTCCAGGCTCCAAACATGCGCAGGTTTTCTCCTCCCCGCCGCAAATGACCACAGGCCGTGGAGGGCGAACAATACCCTACAATAAGAATAGAGTTGCGCTCGTGGTCGATATTATTAAAGACATGGTGCTTAATGCGCCCTGCCGTAATCATTCCCGAAGAGCTGATGATAATAGCCGGCCCTTCCAGGGTGTTGAGCTCTTTGCTGTCCTCCGTTTTGCGGATGTACGTTAGATTATTAAAGCCAAATGGGTTAGGATCGATAAGCATATACTCTGCCAGTTCCTGATCGAAGCACTCAGGGTGAGCCCCAAAAATCATGGTGGCATTTACCGAAAGGGGACTATCCACAAAAACGGGGATGCGGGGCAGCTGGCCTTCGGTTTCCATTTGATCAAGCATAAAGACCAGTTCCTGAGTTCGCCCCACACTAAATGCAGGAATAATCAGTTTACCTTTCTTTTCCACGCAGGTATGCCGAATGATGTCAAGTAGCTTCTCACTTTCTGCCGGCCGGCCTTCGTGTTCTTTATCTCCGTAAGTTGACTCGCACAGCAAGTAATCTACCTCCGGCATGGGTTTGGGGTCACGCAAAATTGGTCGGTTGGGACGGCCAACATCGCCTGAGAACCCAAGGCGGATAGTTTTTCCATTTTCACGAATGCGCAGCGTTACACTCGCACTACCCAGTATGTGTCCGGCATCGCGAAACAACACATCCACATCCGGATGAATAGGAAACCAACGCTCATAAGCATAACTGGCGAACAATTCCATGGTAGCGTGTACATCTTCACTGGTATACAGCGGCTCCTTAAAGGCGATATCGTCAAACTTTTTCTTCTTTGCTTTACGCCGGTTATAGTATTCGGCATCGCGCTCCTGTATTTTCGCACTATCCAGCAGCATAATGCTGCACAACGAGCGGGTGGCGTGTGTACAATGAATCGTGCCACTGAACCCATCACGTACCAGCTTGGGTACCCGCCCCGTATGATCGATATGGGCATGAGATAGTACCACGCAATCAATATCAGCCGGATTGAACAACCATTCGCGGTTAAATTGAGCCATATCGTCATCCGATCCCTGATACAGACCGCAATCGAGGAGTATTTTGTATCCGTTATCCAACGTGAGCAGGTGGCAACTTCCCGTTACTTCTTGAGCTGCGCCACAAAAGGTAATTTTCATATTATGAGCATTTGGTACGCCTCAAGATAACGAACCTTCTTTGCTTTTCCATTGTCCTGGAATTAGAAAGGCAGGCCACTCGCAGTGGCCTGCCTTTCTAAAGGATTGATAGGGATAAGCCCCGGAACCTCTACTCTTCCCGAACCTTCAGGCTTCCATAGTTGAGGCGAGCCACGATTTCACTGCTGCCATTACCCAGAGAACCGCGTACCTCATGGGAATTGGATTGTTCTTTTTCGTAAACAATATCCAGGCCCTTCGGATAGCGAAGACCGGCATAAGTGGTAGCAGCATCTAGCTCGAATTCACTACCCCGGGCGACAGTGACCGCAAAGTCGGTATAGCGACCATTAAGCCTGCATTCACTAAAACTGTTGGACAGGCCAAAGTTGGCACCTCCGTATTCCATGTCCAGATCCACGTTTTGGTTGACTGTCCCCACCGTCACCTGCGTGTATTTACCCGCTACCTCGACATTATCGGCTTGTTCGATATTGATGTTATCGTATTTACCATTATTGCGAAAATCACGCACCGTACCCAGGTTATAGCTATCGTACTTTGAAGAACAACTGACGTCAGCTGCTTTGCCTACAGAAATTTCAGAATACTTACTTTCGATATCTAAATCCATGGCTTCCTCCATGCTGAGCTTCCCATAGCCCACACTCATCCGCAAGTCACGCGCGCTATTAATCGCTCCTTTTCCGTAGGCGAAGGCAACCCGGGAATCATCCCCCAATCCCTCCAGCTTAAAGTTGACATACTTGACATCCATGTCCACTTTACCGGTCACGGCTGCGACGTATAAGTCGCCATATTTATGTTCCAGCTGCAGGTTGTTGGTCCCTGGCACATAAACCGAATAGTTGATGCGATAATCACTTTTATTGTTATTGGCCCAGGAAAACCAACGGCTCTTGCGCGGCTCGATACTGGTTTTTGCTTTTACGTAGTCGTCCGAATTAAGAAAATCGATAGCGATACGGTCAAAGACTTCCTGTGCACTGGTTTCACTAGCGGCATTAACAACAATATTGACCGATACCTTGACGCGGTTCCTGTCCCAGGTCTTGATATCCACCTTACCGTATTTATTGGTAATGGCAGTAGTTCCGTTAGGGCTGATCGCATATTCTTTATTAATGGTTTTCGTGTACTCCCGTTTTACCATAGTTGTGGCCTGTACCTGAAGGCCGGTGATCAGCAGTAGCAGAGTTGCTACTGTACTATATACTAATTTCATCTTCACTGTTATTTAGTTGGTTATTACTCTGGTTCATTCGTTCCAGAACGCGCTGCAGAATAGCGAGCTTGGTCTGATAAGTTTTGATTAAATTTTCTACGATTTCTTGTTCTTGTCCACGTGGTGCATCCAGTAATTCCTCTTTAAGCTCTGCCATAGTAGCATCGATTTGCTCCAGGTCAGTAAATAATTCAGGATCGGCCTGCCCACTATTACTGACCAGTTTCACCTGCCGGCTGATCTCATCCTGATAATACTGCGCCATTTCCTGGTATTCCGGGTATCTACCGTCCAGCATAGCGGTGGGGTTCTGCGATTGGACCTGAGTAAAATAGCTTCCCAGTACCCCTCCAATTGCCAGGAGTATGGTAACCGCGGCGGCCATTCGCACCATCTTCCAGCGCCGAAGGCGAATTTGCTTAGGCGCCTCCAGTTGACGGTCGATATTAGCCCAAACTTTTAGCGCAGGTGCCGCATCGTCGAAAGACTCCCGGTGCTCGGTGATAAATGATTCTAACTGATCCTTGTGCATGATTTAATAGTTTGAGGCTTGTTTCTGGGATTGAATGATGTCGCGTAATTTTTTCTTGGCCCGGCTATACTGCGATTTACTTGTCGCTTCCGTAATGCCCAGGATGTTCCCAATTTCTTTGTGGTCGTATCCTTCTAACATATACAGGGTAAATACAACCCGGTATCCATCGGGTAGCTCGAACATAGCCTTGCGCACACTTTGTACACTTAGGCCCTGCGTCGGAGAGGTATCCGTGATCGCCTGTTCTACCGGAACCTGATGATCGTCTAACTCCTCGAAATACACCTTTTTCTTCTTCAAGAAATTGATGCAGTTGTTAACGACGATGCGCTTAATCCAGGCTCCGACAGAAGACCGAAAACGGAAAGTGTGCAACTTGGTAAATACATCGACAAAAGAGTTTTGCAGCAGATCTTCAGCTTCTAGCTCATCGCGCACCATCCGCAGACACACATTGTACATGGCCTTGGAGTACAGGCGGTACAGCTCAAATTGTGCCTGCCGGTCTCCCGACTGACACCGTTCCACTATAGTGCGATGAGTACTGGCGTAATCCAATGTTCTCTGGTTGCTGTGATTTCCAATAGCAGGTTTTTCTCGTCCAGGTCTCTCCACCGTCGTTTGAAGCCGTTTGGTTTTTGCCTTCAAAGTAGGTTTGTTTAGATGCTAATGAGTTCTTGTCTGCTTTATTCACCTGTAGAGACAAAGCCGCCAGGGTAGGGTTGCATGCTTGCGCAAAAAATATTTCTATTCCGTGATCTGTTGTGTGCGCGCCAGTCCTTCCTGGGCGCGGGTATAATCAGGAGCCAGGCGGAGAGCTTGCTCGTAGTCGCTACGGGCAGCAGGGAGATTGCCCATCATTTCATTAGCTACTCCACGGTAGTAATAAGCGCGTATATGTAAAGGATTGACATTAAGTGCCAGGTCAAATTGTTCGTGCGCCTGCATGACGGAGTCCATATCAAGATACAATAGACCGGCATTATAGTAGGCATCTTCGTACTGCGGGTCGAGGCGTACAATCTCCCGGAACACCTCCAAAGACTCTTGCAGCTTGTCCTGTTCCTGCAGGTAGTAAGCTTTAGCATGTTTAATCCGAACGTTTTCCGGGGCAATACGAACGGCACTATCGAAATACTGGCTGGCAATCGAATTCCCCAGCGCCGCGTGTAATTGCCCCAATTCCAGCCAACCATCAATCAGCTTGGGATTATTGTCAACAGCCGACTGAAAGCTGCTGATCGCCCGGGCTGTGTCGCCCAGTTCCTTAAAGTTCATACCGAACATAAAGAAGGCCTCTGCTTCCTGAGGGTCGATTTGTAATATTTTGTCCAGGGTGCGCATCGACTCCTCATATTGCTGAAGGATCAGCTGAAATTCACTGAGCTTGAGCAAGGTGGGGATGCGTTTGGGATGGTATTCAACCGCTAACTCCATCGTTTCCAGCGCTTTTTTCGACTGGTAATAGTCCAGATAAACATCCGCCAGTGTATGTAAATAGGCTACATTTGTCGAGTCATAAGAGAGCGCTTTTTGCAAATCCTCAATAGCCTCGTCGTACCCTGCCTGCTCGTACCGAACCTGGGCCCGCGCAAAATATAGTTCGGGATCATCCGGGTTAGCAGTTATCGCCTGCGTCAGTTGTGCGAGCCCGGGATCGACGGGATTAGCTGGTGCTGACGATGAAGCATCATCACCCGTACAGGCAGTACAGAACAGAAAGGTACCAAGGATATAAAATAGCCAACGATTCATCATTCTTTTTTTAAACTTTAGTTTAGATCTACGCAAAAAATACCGTGATTTCGCAAATCAGACACCAAACCACTTTGCCGGAGGATAAAGATAGGTGCAAAATTGATCTTTACCACCCAGATAGGTGTATTCTAACTATAGATCAAATCAGCATCCATGCAACGGATTTTCCTGGCCCTTTTATTGTTCTACCCGCACTTTGCCACTACACAGACCGTTAGCCAAGCTCAGCCTTATTTGGGGGAAGGTGGCAATACCATTTATCACCTCGCTGCGCAGGGTAATAATACCATCATTGGGGGAAGCTTTAGTGAATCCCTTGCCCTGGCCGATACCATTTTGCAGAGCCGGGGCGAGGAGGATCTTTTCGTGCTCCACCAAAGCCCGGATAAAGCCGACCGGCTTCTCCTTTTTGGCGGCAGCCAGCTAGAGGAACGACTCGACGGGCTGGCCGTAGCGGGCGACTCCGCGCTCTACCTGAGTGGCAGCTTCTGGGAAACTGCTGTTTTCGGCAAGGACACCCTGCGTGCTCAACTTAACCCCAAGGCTTTGTTTGTGATGCGTCGCGATCTCACCGGACAGCTCGCATGGGTACATCCACTGGTAGGCGGCCGCCTAAAGGAAGCAGGCACCCTTGCGCTCACGGCAGAGGCTGATCTGCTAGTAAGTGGCTTCTTCTCCGATAGTTTACGGGTTGCCGATACCACCTTGTACAGCGATGCCCAAACGAATGCTTTTGCCCTGCGCTTTTCGCCTAATGGCCAGCTACAATGGGCCCGTTCCTGGGGCGGCACCGGCAACATACGGGCGACGCATATTGCATGCAGCCCTACTAACGACCTTATTTACCTGACCGGCTTTTACGACGACGAATTACACGTAAAAGACACAGTCCTATTTGCCAATACCACCGATCGTGACGTATTTCTCCTGCGGCTGCAACCCAACGGAACGGCTGCCTGGGTAGAAAAAGCCGGTGGTGTCTTTGATGAAGAGCCTACCGCCCTAAAAGTCGATTCGTCCGGGCACCCAGTACTTACTGGCTTTCTGGTGGGACGCATGACCCTCAACGGTACCGTCGACATTGAAAGTGCTGATGGTAACGAGGACTTTTTTGTGCTCCGCTATCGCCCCGACGGACGACTGCATTGGGCGTATGCCCTGGGTGGTGATCAGTTGCAATCGACGACAGCGCTGACCAACAAAGAAGAAAACATCTATCTGGCCGGCCGCTTTCAGTCTAATCTTACCTTCGGACCTTTCGACCGCACGGCCAACGGTCTCTTTGATGCCTTTATCCTGACAATGGATACCACCGGACAATTTCTGGATCTATGGACAGCCGGCAGTGGTGACGCCTTGCTAGCAGAAGCACTGACCACAGATTCGTCCGGCAACTTATTACTGGGAGGCACTTACCGGGGTACACCGCAATTTTCACCCGCCTCTACAGCGCCTCCCCTACCAACCCGTTCATTATTTACTGGCTTCCGCCTAAAATTAGCTGCCGACCCGGTCACTTCCGCGTATTCCCGCCCCGGAAATGCGCTTCTTCGACTATACCCCAACCCTGTACGGGAAACCTTCCAAATAGACGGACTTTCGCCAAATGCCTCGGTGAGCATTGTCGATAACCACGGTCGCATACGACATACCTTTAGGCCAGGGAGGATAGTCTTCCGCGTCACTACTCTCCCCGCAGGATTGTACTACGTGATGGTACGGGACGGAAAACAGCTACAGGTATTGCCCCTGATGGTAGCACCATAACTTACCCCGGTCGAATTGCTTCAGTTCAGCGGTTCGACCGGGATAGGCTACTACTCATCAAAGGTATCCAACTCTAATTGCTCCACAATAGCAATCAGTTTTTCGGCGTAAGCCGGATCGGTAGCGTAGCCGGCTTTTTTCAGGCCCCGGGCCCATCCTTTATAATCGGTGGGGGCGAGTTGCTTAAGAGGTTGGTAGCGTTTAGACTGCAGCAGAACACTGTGTGCCCGGTAGCTTTCTTCCGGGGAGCCGTAGATGCGGAAAAAGTCCTTATGATGATCATCCGTAAAGTTGCGGCAATGGCCTTTGGAGCAGGTTTTGGAAAAACATTTAATGCCAAAGTGGTTGTAATTCTTATGGGCCAGACGGCTTTCCCCCGCATTACTTTCGAGCAGACCTTGCGCCAGGGTAATACTGGCTGGAATGCCATACTCTTTCATTTCCCGGCGCGCAATATCGGCATAGGACGCTACGTAAGCGATCTGCTTGCGCATTTTCTCGCTCATTCCCGGGCCGCTCTTGCTGTAAATCATGTTAGAGTAGGTATTCGCCAGATTCCCATCTACCAAACGGGCCGGTTGTGGGCCCCATTTGCGCAACTGAACCAAAGGAATAGCCTGACCCATATCCCCAAACTGGACACCGATCTGCACATCTTTTTCCGCGACAGCATAAGCGCACACCCCAATCATAGTGGCCTGAAACCAATAGCGTCGAACCTGTTGTAGATTGTGCTGCATCTGACGATGCAGCCGTTCCATTAAAGAGGACGTTGTGTTCTTCTGGTACATTGTTTTTTCTTAAAGGTGAAACAAGAAACTGCCCTTTGCCGGGCCCTAACCCATTTCTGCCGTTCTTCTACTACAAATTTAAAACAAAAAAAGCATAAAATAAAACAATTTGTTTTTAATCTTCTGGACACTTATTAATCTTTCGTTAAAAATTGGTCTGTACGCTAGCATAGTTCTACCTTTGCAGCCTAGAAATCAGAAAACAACTATACAATGATGAAAAAAATATTTGGTCTTCTTTTCGTAATGGTATTGGCCACCGGTACCGCAATGGCACAAAAATACGGTCACCTGAATTTTGGGAATGTCGTATCTCTCATGCCAGACACCAAGTCAGCCAACACCACTCTTGAAACCTACCGCGAAGGCTTAGTGGCAAAAGGCGAAGCCATGGCTCAAGATTTCCAGACGCAATACGGTAAATTTGTAGCTGATGTGCAAAGTGGTGAGCTTTCTCCCGTGGAGCAGCAAAAGCGTCAGGAAGCACTCGAGAAAAAACAAAATGAAATCATGACCTACGAGCAGGTCATCCAGCAGCAAGTGGAGGCCAAACGGGCCGAACTCTTACAACCGATCATTCAGAAAGTGGAAAAGGCCATTGCTGATGTCGCACAAGCCAACGGTTACGTGATGGTTTTCGATACTAGCGTATTCAACGCGATTCTCTTCGCCCAGCAAACGGACGATCTCATGCCTTTAGTTAAGGCTGAACTGGGAATAGAGTAAAAACCAGAAGGTAGATCAGACATTGAAAGATGACACTGCGTTTTCTAATGCCTGATCTACCCTATGATTTCCTTCCAACTAACGTATAATCTCCCGCCTTTATCTCTGTTCACGGTATACAACTCGATACGCAGACGCGGTGTGCGCACTACCACGGCCCTACGGATATAGTGGCCATTAAAATGAAATGCTGTGGCGCGTATTATGCTTGTATTCGCTGCCACGAAGCATTATGCGGGCATCCCGCCGAGCCGTGGCCCCGACAGGATTTCAATCAGCGGGTAGTTCGTTGTGGTGCCTGTACCCACGAAATGACCATCAACACCTATCTGGCAACCAACCGCTGCCCCCAGTGCGATGCGGCCTTTAATCCGCGCTGCGCTTTACATTATCCACTCTATTTCGCTTTATAGCTTATTCCAGGCGTTTCAGGCCCGCTTTTGCCGACTGATGCAGCCCCGTTCGGTATTCGTCGGGCTTCATGGAGAGGCAGAGCGCGAACGAGCGGCGGGCGGAGGTATTTTGCCCGGTTTCTTCGTAGATTAACCCGCTTTGCAAAGCCGCATTACAGGCAAAATAGTAAGGCGATGCACGGCCGGCACGGATGGTCTTTTGGTAAAAAAGCAGGGCCGCATTATGTTTTTTCAGGCCGTGCAATACCCGCCCCATCCGATAGGTGTATTCCAACTGATGGTATTCGGTAGCAAAATCGTGGTCGGCCATAAGGATTAATACCTCGTAGGCTTGCTGCATATACCCTCCATCAAAAAGCAGGCGGGCCTTTAGCAAGCCGACGGGCGGCAACCGCTGCGAGGTTGCTTCCAGCAGGGCATTCTTATCTGACCCCGCATCGCTATATCCCTTTTGCCGACAGGCAGTCATATATGACCAGTACTGATCCTCATCGCCGTCCAGCAATGCCGACCAGGCCATCTTTTGGTATGCTTCCTTAATGAAGTTGCGTCCGCGAAACTGCTCGAGGTAGCGCTTAAAGTAGGTTTTAGCCCCCGGATCCAAACGTCGTAGGCGCACCAGTCCTTCCATAAACTCCAGGTAAGGAATGGAGGCGAATGCCTTTCCCTGCGGCCGCTCCCTCAGGATACGCAGGGCCTCTTCATTGCGATTGGAGCGCATGGCCACGTTAGCCAGGATGAAGCAATATAGCGGACTATCTTTTGGCGAAAGCCCGATATCCTGTACCAGCGACCAGGCCTTTTCCGGAGCTTGCTCCAAATGCAATAAAAAGTAGGCATAGAGCACCGCCGTTTCGCGGGCAAATAAAAAAGATTCGTTTTCGGCATAAGCCAGCACCCGCTCCAATTCTGCTTTACCCTGTCGAATACTCCCCTCCACCCCACTGAGTAACTGTATCCCCCATCGATACTGATCGGGAACCGTGCCCACTATAGCGTGCAGCATGCCCAAATCCTTATAATTCGGCATAAAATCAGGAAATACTTTTTGGTTGCGCTCCAGAAGCTGGTAGGCTTTACTGACATCATTAAATGCTCCCATAACTTCGCCAAACCGCAGGCGTAATAAGGCCCACTGTAGGCGTACGTCAGCCTGTACAAATAGGTACCAGGGCGAATTGGGATCAGTGCGCTGTAATTGCCACAAGCGTTCATCGCGATTTTTCCTACACTCCTTATAGAGGGCTTCGTCTTCACTGATCAGTATCGCAAAGACCTCGAGGTAATTGGCCAGGTGAAGAGCCACTAAATTGTGGGGGTCATCTTTTTGCAACTGCTCCAGTGCCTGTTCCGCTTCCGCAAAACGCAGCGTTACCACTAGTTCGTAAATCGCCTGCGCATCGGGCGTGTAGGCAAAGTAGGTTTCGCCGGCTTGCAGGGTGGTGGTCAGCAATAGAAAACTCAAAGGCAGAAGTAATCGCATATCGGTGTTCTTGGGAAGAGGAAACTACAAAGATTTTTTCAGGGCGTCGCGGCACCTACCCGCTTTAACACAACATCCCGGACGGGGAGACCTGTCCGGGATGTTAATGGATACTTCGTAAGCCGTGCAGCGGTATAATTATTTACTGGCCTTTTCTTTTTTTGCACTTTCGGCACCCTCGGGATCCATGATGTGCTCATCGACCAGGATGCGTCCGCAGTGCTCACAAGCGATAATTTTTTTATTCATCGCGATTTCCAGCTGTACCTGCGGTGGAATCTGATTAAAGCAGCCCCCACAGGAATCGCGCTCTACCGTCACCACGGCCAAACCGTTGCGGTAATTTCCGCGAACGCGGTCGTAAGACTTGATCAGGCGATCTTCGATCTCTTTGCGCTTCTTCTCCGATGCCTTGCGCAACTCTTTCTCTTTTTTCTCCGTGGCTTTGCTGATTTCCTCCAGTTCGACCTTTTTGATTTCCAGGTCTTTCTTCTTTTTATCCAGACGTTCTTTAGTAGCGTCCAGCGTTTCTTCTTTACCGGCAATTTTAACGTTTGCCTCACGAATGCGTTTCTCCGCCAGCTGAATGTCCAGGCGCTGTATTTCCAACTCTTTCATGAGAGCATCGTATTCCCGGTTGTTCTTCACGTTATCCAGCTGGGAATTATACCGCGTAATCAGCGACTCTGCCTCGGAAATGGCTGCTTCGTGCCCCTTGATGGTATCATTGAGGTCATCCACTTCGGCCTGCATCTTATCGATACGACGCTCCAAACCGGCGATCGTATCCTCCAAATCGCTTACCTCAATGGGCAGCTCGCCTTTGAGTACTTCAATTTGATCCAACTCAGAATCGATTTGTTGCAGCTCGTACAACTTCTGTAATTTTTCAACAACTGTATTTTCCTTGGCCATATGGTATATCAGATTTTCCGACGATCAATAATATTAGCACCAATATTGAATGGGATTGGTACGGACCTCGGTAGAATAAGTCGCAAAAGTACTAAATTTTTCCGACAAAATCTCCTTTAGCAGCGGAATCGTAAACTGCTCGCTTTCAAAGTGTCCGATATCCGCAATCACAATCTGACCGTCAGCATCGAAAAACTCGTGGTATTTGTAATCCGCCGTGATAAAAATATCCGCTCCGGCACCGATCGCCTTACCGAGGAGGAAGCCCCCTGCTCCACCACAGAGCGCTACCGTCTTTACGTCTTTTTGCCGCAAGGCCGTATGCCGGATGCACGATACCTGCATGCGCTCTTTCAGAAAACCGAGAAATTGCTTTTCGTCCATTGCTTTGGGCAGTTGGCCAATTAGGCCTGAGCCTACCTGTGGGCATTGATTGTCGAGGCCGGTGATTTCGTAAAATGCTGATTCGTGAGGATGCTCGCGCTGCAAGGTGGCTAAGAGGCGGCGCTCTATCCCTTGCCCGTACTGTACTTCCATGCGCACCGTACGACCGTGTAGGTTGTCATCATGGTGCGTTCCGTGCTCCCGGGTATTCAGGCTAGCTTGCTCCAGTACGGCCACGGCTTCGGCCCCTTCGGCCATCAGCGTATGGCGCAAATGTGCACACTGCGTGTGTGGAACATAGGTGGTCAGCTTACGCAAAACAGGTTTAGGCGCCAGGATGCGAGAGTTCTCCAATCCCAGACGTTGCCCAATGCGCTGATTGACGCCCCGGTGCAGCACATTGTCCAGATTGGTATGAATGGCATAGATGGCCACATCATTTTTTATAGCCTTCAGCACGGTACGCTCCACGTAATTGCGCCCGGTCAGGCTTTTCAATCCTTTAAATACGATGGGGTGATGCGCTACCACCAGATTGCATCCACGGTCAATAGCTTCATCAATAATCGCCTCGGTGGAATCTAAACAGGTAATTACCCCCGTCACCTCCCAGGCGTAATTGCCCGTGATCAGACCGGCATTATCGTAGCTCTCCTGATAGCTCGGGGGAGCCACGCCTTCTAATTCCCGCACAACATCGCGAATACTAGCCATGATTATTCTTTTTCTCGTTTACGCATTGCGAATTTTCTCTTCCAGGGCTGTCGTACTGTAGCCCTCGACAAAAGGCAGGGTCAGTACCTGCCCGCCCCATGCCTGTACCTCCGGTGCACCGACAATTTCCTCCAATGTATAATCACCACCCTTGACCAGAATATCCGGCCGTAAGGCTTTGATTAAGGCCAGTGGCGTATCTTCTGTAAAGCGCACCACCAGATCAACAAATTGCAGGGCAGCCAGCAAATGAGCCCGAGTTTGCTCGTCTTTAATCGGACGGTGTGCACCCTTCAACCGGCTTACCGATTCCTGACTATTGAGTCCCACTACCAGAAAATCGCCCAGGTTCCGGGCTTCCGCCAAATAGTACAGATGGCCAAAGTGCAGCAGGTCGAAACAACCATTGGTAAAAACCACTTCGTACCCTTGTTGTTGCCACTGCCCGACGGTTTCTGCCGCCTCCTGAACAGCTTGGTATTTGTGTCTTACGCGTTCCCAGGTTGTCATGAGCTGGTTTTAGGCTGCAGCCGGCACGGTGTCCGGTTCAGCAGGTTCGTAATTCTGATTAATTCGGGGCATAAGTAATAAGGCCAAAATACCCAGTACCACGTTACAGCCCAATTGTATGGAAAAGAAGGCAATATTTGCGAAAGAAAAGCTGTCCTCTCCATTAATACCGTACATCGACAAAGCAGTTTGTACCAGATAGTGATAGGTCCCCATTCCTCCCGGAGAAGGTACCACAATCCCCCAACTGCCAAAGGTGAATACAGCGAGAGCCGCAATGGGCGACAGCTCTGCTGTGGGGGCGAAAGCAAAGAAACAGACGTAGGTCATCAGATAGTACATCAGCCAGATATTGATGCTGTGCAAAATAAACAACCAGGGTTTTTCCAGGCGCCCTACCGTACGTAGGCCCTCTACAAACCCCAGGATAACGTTACGTACCTTCTTGTATAATCCAGTTTGCATCAGGCGCTGACGAAACACCCAGCCCAGCACCAACAGGAACAACCCTAAAGGAGTAGCCACCATAAAGAATGTACGCAGCATCCCCGTTTTCTCGGAAAGGCCCGTATTTTCAGCAAAGAACTGCATCATGGTATCGTATTCCAGGACAAGCGCCAGGGCCGTTACTATAAAGATGCTGATTACATCAATGACCCGATCGACTACGATGGTTCCCATAACTTTTTCGGCGCCGATACGCTCGTAGCGGGAGAGCATCCCCGCCCGCACTACTTCACCCAACCGGGGCAGACCCAGGTTGGCAAAATAACCAATCAGAATAGCCAGTAAAGAGTTGATAAAACGCGGTCGGTATCCCAGGGGGTGAATCAACATATTCCATTTGATAGCACGGCTGATGTTACTAATGGTAAATAGAACCAGCACTAGCCCAATCCACCAATAATTAGCTCCGGCAAAATCACTAATGACTTTATCGATCAGCTCACATTCCTCCGCCGGAATGCCCTTTAGCGCACATTCAGCCTGGTAGGCTTTGTTCTGACTTCGGTACAGAAGCCCCAGAATACCTACACCTACTCCCAGGAAGAGCAGGAACCGCAACAAATTACCTAATAGCTTTTTCACGGCAATGATTTTCAGGCCTGCCCCGCAGCATTGATCTAAGCGATCTTATTATGCTCGTCCGGAAAGACCACTTTTGGTGTAAAATTACGGGCTTCTTCGGGAGTCATCCAGGCGTAAGCAATGATGATCACCACATCCCCGACCTGGGCACGACGAGCTGCCGCTCCGTTCAGGCAGATGGTACCACTACCCCGCTCACCGGGGATAACATACGTTTCGAGGCGTTCTCCATTATTATTATTAACGATCTGTACTCGCTCCCCTTCCATCAGGCCTGCAGCTTCTATCAAATCGCGATCGATCGTGATACTTCCTACATAATTGAGGTCGGCCTGGGTAATCGTTGCCCGGTGAATTTTGGACTTAAAACGATGAATAAACATATAACTTGGTTCTCTTTGGTCGGAATACGCCCCGTAGAGGGCATTATCCTGTGGTATCAGGAAACAAAATCTGACCGAATAACCGTACGAGCCTCCCATTAGTTTAATGGGCTGCTGCTGGTTTTCAGGCCGCAAAGATGCAAAAATCTCCGGCCAAAATACATTTTTTTATCCTTGACCTGTGGACGCTGCTTGCATGGACGAACGCAAGACGACGTTGTCAATCAAGCGCACGTCACCTGCCCAACAGGCCAAACAAGCTACTATTACCGTATGCGCTTCAGGGTCGATCACTGGTTGTAAAGTTGTTCCATCGACCACACTGAAGTATTCCGGCTGGAAACCCGGCTGTTGCAAGCGTTCCAGAGCTTCTTTTTCAATCGCCGATACGGTCTTGCCGGCAGCGAGGGCGTCTTTTGCCCACCATAGTGTCTGATACAGACGAGGTGCCCGGCTCCGGTGATCCTGGCTCAGGCGCAGGTTGCGCGAGCTCATCGCCAGTCCATCCGCTTCGCGCACGGTCGGGTGTACCCTGAGCTGAGTAGTGCGTGCGGTTTCCCGCAGCAGATGTCGAATAATCGTGGCTTGCTGATAATCTTTTTGCCCCATATACAGCCTTTGCGGCTCGACTATAGTCAGCAATCGATCGACCACTTGTGCCACCCCCGCAAAGTGCCCCGGCCGGAACGCTCCTTCCATCGGCTCATCCAAACCGCTAAGGTCGATGCGAAGGTCGGTATTCAGTTCGGGCGGATACACCTCTTCGGCTGCGGGCATAAACAATACGTCGCACTGCGCCTCCTCTAAAGCCGCGATATCCGGCCCCGGAAGCCGGGGGTAAGCCTGCAAATCATCCGACTGATTGAACTGGGTAGGGTTCACAAAAATACTGGCTACGGTGATGTTATTTTCTGTGCGACTTTGCCGAACTAATGCCAGGTGTCCTTCGTGCAAGGCCCCCATGGTCGGTACAAAACCAACCGTTTGGCCGCTGGCCCGCCGCCGCGACAAAAACACCTGTAAAGAAGCAACATGTTTAAATAAAAGCATAGGGAAACGATTTAGACCTGCCCCAGGTTCGGCTTTCGCCAAAATGACAAGAGGACAGGTAACGGACTATTAAAGAGCAGGATAAAGCGAGTTTTTGCCGGTTTTTTGCTATTTTTGCAATCTTATTACGCAGAAGCACGTAATGGATCTTTTTTAACAACATTACATTTCAGAAGTATGAGTAAAAAGAAAGTGCTGATTGTCACGCAAGAAATGCAGCCTTACACAGCGCTGAGCGAAATATCTGAAATTGCGCGCAAACTTCCTCAACACATACAAGAAAACGGGATGGAAATTCGCATCCTGATGCCTCGTTTTGGTACGATCAACGAGCGCCGGCACCGCCTGCACGAAGTTGTTCGCCTTTCAGGGATGAATATAATCGTCGATGACGATGACTACCCACTGATCATCAAAGTTGCTTCCATTCCGGAAGCCCGTATGCAGGTATACTTTTTAGATAATGAAGATTTCTTTAAACGCAAACAAATCTTTACCGACGAAGACGACAAGCCTTTTGAGGATAATGCTGACCGCATGGTCTTTTTCTGTAAAGGAGTGCTGGAGACGGTTAAGAAATTCGGTTGGCCGCCCGACATCGTACACTGCCATGGCTGGATGACCAGCCTGGTACCGTTATACCTTAAAACGGCTTACAAGACCGAACCCCTGTTTGCTCAATCCAAGATTGTATATTCTGTGTACAAAGAAAATCTGGGTGATCAGTTTGATGAGAGTTTTTTGGCGAAAGCCAGCATCAACGACCTCGAAGAAAAAGACCTTAAGGCATATGACGACAACGGAACCATCCGTTTGCATGAGGGTGCTATGACCTATGCCGATGGCCTGATCAGGGGAAGTGCTGAGCTTGACGATGCCGTAGAAACAACCCTGAACAAAACCGATAAGCCGGTAATGGCCCACGAGGCTGATATGGAGAATTTTTTACCTGCTTGTATGGAGTTTTACAACGCTTTGTTCCCAGAGGAAGTCTCTGAGTAAAGCGTTACTCAACGACTGAAGCATTTAGCGCGTGTTGGACGATATTATTTGGTCGGTACTAAGGCACAAATTGCCCTGACCGCAGATGATGTTACCGGCAAAGCCCTCCTAACACGCTCCTATGTATGCCGCTAATTCGGAAAACGAGAAGCGGCAGTGTCAGCTACGCTGCCGCTGCCGCTTCTTCCGTAGGTTGCCTCTGATACGCACTTTTATCACCCGGCCGGTTCGCCGGCCTTAGTCAATTTATGGAGACTATGACTGTTGTGTTGTATAAAAACCATTTTTACGCCTTACTGCTTTTGCTGCTGCTCTTTACCGGATGTTCTGATCCTATCGCAGTCGGCTCTGATTTGCTGAATGAAGATGCGGCTCAGGTAGAAATCATTGATACCTTCACCGTGGAGGCCCGTACGATTGTCGGAGACCCGGTGCAGACCTATTCCCCTTTCTCTGCTCTGCGGGGATACATGGTCAATAGCTTAACCGATCCTATCTTTGGTATGTCCAGGGCCGCCGCCCACCTTCAGGGGCGCCTGGAATTCCGAAACCCTAATTTTACAGGAGCCAGTGCTGATTCCCTGGTGCTGGTCCTGGCTTACGATACCGCCGGCTTTTATGGCAACCTGAATGAGCCATTCACCCTGGAAGTACAGCGATTAACAGAATTTATCGACCAAACGGACACCTACTTATCTGATACAACTGTCGCTTTTGACCCTCAACCCCTGGGCAGCGTCACCTTTACCCCGGCTAACCTGGACACCGTTACCTTTCTGAGTTATGCGCAGGGAGCTCCTATTAGGGTAAGCGAGGTGGTACTTCGCGTACCGCTCGACCAGGGACTGGCGGACGAGCTGATCAATCTCGATACCTTTAGCTATCAATCAGATACCAGCTTTGTTCGTGCCTTCAATGGATTGCGACTGTACGCGCCGGGAACGACGTCGTCAAGTGTATCCTTCGACCTGTTTGATCGTCAGAGTGGCCTGTACATGTATTATCGACGGGATACCGTCTTGCGACAATTCCGCTATACATTTGGAAACTTCAGCACCAAATTCATCACCTTCGAACACGATTATGCCGGTACGCCTATTGAGCCATACCTCACGTCTAATGAATCGGCCAACGACAGTATTCTCTTTACCCAGGGTATGGCCGGAGTTAATGTTGCACTGTCTTTTCCCGGGCTGGAAAACTTAGATAATGTCATCCTGAATAAAGCTGAGTTGTTTATCTACTCTGACGCATTAAGCGGTGATAACCCCGCCGATTTTCCACCCGCCGAGCAACTCGTTTTATACGCCCGTAATGAAGAAGGGCTCCTGGAAGTTGTCGACGATGTACGGCTGGCCACCGATGATATCCCCCTCCGTTTTGGAGGGGTACCCGAAGCCTCCGATACCGGTAATGGTGTTGTTTACCGCTTTATCTTGACGAGCTATCTCCAGCAGATCATTGACGGGCAAAGCAGTGGGGAGTTATTTCTGAGTGGATTCCCTCGTCCGGAACGTGCCTCGCGCGCCATTCTCCAAAACCCGGCCGGAGGAGCCAAGCGCATCCGCTTAAAGCTAACGGTAACTTCACTGGAATAGGCTATCATCGAAATTATCCGCCGCTTTATACATCTAATTACCATAAATACCCGTTTTAGCCTGTAATAGTTATTGACTTTCGGAGCAATTAATGCTCTCCCAAAACCTAGTAAATTATGTGTGGAATTGTCGCTTACATTGGACAGGAAGAAGCTTTCCCTAAATTACTAAATGGGTTAAAGCGTCTCGAGTATCGGGGTTACGATAGTGCCGGGGTTGCCCTGGCGAATAAAGGTTTACAGGTCATTAAGCGAAAGGGCAAAGTCAGCAACCTGGAGGAAGCGGTACAGGGAATGGACCTATCCGCTACCGTTGGTATCGGCCACACGCGCTGGGCCACGCACGGCCCACCCAACGACGCCAATGCTCACCCACATGTATCCTCCAGGGAACGGCTGGCGCTGGTCCACAATGGAATCATTGAAAACTACGATGTCCTCAAAACAGCCCTAACCAAAGATGGCTATACTTTTCAGAGTGATACGGATACGGAAGTTTTGGTAAATCTTATCGACGCTATTCAGTCAAAGGAATCTCTCCCATTGGAGGAAGCTGTTCGCCTGGCGCTAAAGCGGGTAGTAGGGGCCTACGCTATTGTCGTTATGGATCGTGACCACCCCGACAAACTGGTTGCTGCCCGTAAGGCCAGTCCTTTGGTAGTAGGCCTGGGTGATGATGCTTTTTTTATGGCCTCAGATGCCACGCCTATTATTGAGCACACCAATAAAGTCGTCTACCTGAAAGATGAAGAAATCGCCACGGTCACCCTCGCTTCCGGCCTTGATATCAAGACCATCCAAAACGAAGTACAGCGGCCTTATGTACAGGAGCTCGATATGAAGATTGAGCAATTGGAAAAGAGTGGCTACGACCATTTCATGCTGAAAGAAATTTTTGAGCAACCTCAAACCATTAAAGACGCTGTTCGCGGACGGCTGAACCCAGAAGAAGGCTGGATTAAATTAGGTGGGCTGGACGAGTATGCCAACCGCATTTCCCGGGCCAAGCGGATTATTATGGTCGCCTGTGGTACCTCTTGGCATGCCGGCTTAATTGGAGAATACCTGTTTGAGTCCCTGGCTCGTATTCCGGTCGAAGTGGAATATGCTTCCGAGTTTCGCTACCGCGATCCCATTCTGAATGAGGACGATGTTGTTATTGCCATTTCCCAATCCGGAGAAACGGCCGATACGCTGGCGGCACTGGAAATTGCCCGGGATAAAGGCGCACTCATTTACGGCCTGGTTAATGTGATTGGATCCTCTATTGCCCGCATGACTGATGCCGGTTCGTATATCCACGCGGGGCCAGAGATTGGGGTAGCGTCCACCAAGGCCTTTACCGGGCAGGTAACGTTGCTTACCCTGATGGCTATTGACCTGGCCCATAAGCGTGGCACCCTTTCCGCACAGCGATACCATCAACTCATCACGGAACTCGCCCTGATTCCCGACAAGATCGAGCGCGTACTGACCTCAAATGAGGAAATTAAATACATAGCTTCTGAAATCTCGGAACGCCCTAATGCATTATACCTCGGCCGGGGCTATAACTTCCCGGTAGCTCTCGAAGGCGCGCTTAAGCTCAAGGAAATTTCGTATATTCACGCCGAAGGGTATCCGGCCGCTGAAATGAAGCACGGCCCAATTGCGTTGATTGATGAGGAAATGCCCGTCATTGTCATCGCAAACAACCCAAGCGCTTACGACAAAATCGTAAGCAATATCCAGGAAGTTAAAGCCAGAAAAGGATTCGTTATTGCCGTCGTACCCGAAGGTGATGAGATTATTCGTAACCTGGCTGATCATACCATTTCGATTCCCGCGACAGAAGAACCATTCTCGCCCCTGTTGTCGGTAATTCCCCTCCAACTGCTTTCTTACCACATAGCATTGATGAGAGGATGTAATGTTGATCAACCCCGCAACCTGGCCAAATCAGTTACTGTCGAATAAAAGGCTCTAGAGAGCACCGCTATATGAATACATTAAACATGGAGTACAACTCCGCCAAAGAAGACCTGATCATTCCTGAATATGGTCGCAACATTCAGGAAATGATTAAGTACGCGAAAACAATTGAAGACGATAAATACCGTCAGGCCTTTGTCGAACGCGTCGTCGACCTTATGCTACAAATGGCTACACAGAGCCGTAATATGGAAGACTATCGCGATAAACTATGGAAACACGTCTTTCGCATTGCCGATTACGAATTGATCGTCGATCCTCCCAACGGGGAACGCCCGTCAAAAGAAGAAGCACAAAAGCGCCCCGATATGATTGGTTATCCGGTTACGGAAGCACGCTATCGCCACTATGGGCACAACGTGCAGGAACTTATTAAAAAGGGCCTGTCGATGGAGCCCGGCCCCAAACGTCACGGATTCACTCGGACCATTGCTGCCTATATGAAGCTCGCTTACCGCACCTGGAATAAAGAGCATTACGTCAGCGATGAGGTTATCAAAGGCGACCTTCGTTCCCTCTCAAATGGAGAACTCGTGCTGGATGCCGATGAGTCGATTAGCAATTTAACCAACATCAATACCGGTAACAGTCGCCGCAGCAGTAACAACAACAGCCGGGGTAAGCGCGGCAGTAATCGCGGCCGCTCAAAAGGAGGCCGTGGCCGTAAAGGAAAAAACTGATTAGTCCGTCTCTAGCTTATGGTGCAAGATTATTTTGAAGTGACAGGAGGGCAACCTCTACAGGGTACGCTCACTCCACAGGGCGCTAAAAACGAAGCGCTGCAGGTTATTTGTGCTACCCTGTTAACACCTCAGAGCGTCACCATCTATAATATACCCGACATTCGGGATGTCCATCGCCTACTCGACTTAATCAAAGGGTTGGGAGTACAGGTGGAGAACACCGCCCCCGGCAGGTACACTTTTCAGGCCAATGCCATCGACCTGGACTATATGCACAGTCCTGAGTTTCACAAAAACGCTCAACGCATTCGTGGCTCTGTGATGTTGATTGGTGCATTACTGGGACGTTTCGGCAAAGCATTTCTTCCCAAACCAGGGGGTGACAAGATCGGCCGTCGCCGGCTCGATACTCATTTCCATGGTCTGGAAAAACTAGGTGCTACCTTTCGCTATGAGCCCGATGGCGACATCTACTTCGTGGAAGCAGATCACCTGCAAGGTACCCACATCCTGATGGACGAAATTTCAGTGACTGGCACCGCTAATGTACTGCTGGCCGCCGTACTAACTCCCGGCACGACCACCATCTATAATGCCGCCTGCGAGCCTTACGTGCAACAACTCTGCCGCATGCTGCACCGCATGGGAGCCAACATTCAGGGCATTGGCTCCAACTTACTTACCATTAAAGGTGTCGAGGGCCTGAACGGGACGGACCACCGGGTGCTTCCTGACATGATTGAGATCGGCAGCTTTATCGGCCTGGCGGCTATGACGCAATCGGATATTACCATAGCCGATGCCGCGATTGATGAGCTCGGTATCATTCCCAGTGTTTTTGAGCGCATGGGAATACAATTGGACCGTCAGGGAGATAACCTACACATTCCGCCACAAGAAGAATACGAAATTCAGACCTTTATCGATGGATCAATCATGACCATCTATGATGCACCCTGGCCCGGCTTTACTCCCGATCTAATGAGTATCGCTCTGGTCGTAGCTATTCAGGCTAAAGGCAGTGTACTCATTCACCAAAAGATGTTTGAAAGCCGACTGTTTTTTGTGGATAAACTGATCGATATGGGCGCACAAATCATTCTGTGCGATCCCCACCGGGCAACCGTCATTGGCCTTAATCGTCGACATCGGCTGCGGGGTATTGAGATGTCATCGCCAGATATCCGTGCCGGGGTAGCCTTGCTTATCGCGGCGCTATCGGCAAAGGGCAAAAGCATCATCCACAACATCCATCAAATTGATCGGGGCTATCAGCACATCGATCAGCGTCTGCGAGCTATTGGAGCTGATATCAACCGCTATTAGAGCTTTTTTGCCGAAAGGCACAACCTCTCCCCGCACCTGTTCGTTTCCAAAGAGAATAACTTCAAATCAATAACTGCATGATTGTTTTTAATACCACCATGAAGGTGGATCATGATATACACGATGAATGGCTACGCTGGATGAAGCGCGAGTTTATCCCGGCCTTTATGTCAACGGGCAAATTTATGGATCACCGAATGTGTCGCTTGCTGGGCGTGGACGAAAATGATGGAATCACTTACACCATTCAGTATACTATGCCCGACATGAAAGCTTTTCATCGCTTTCAGGAAGAAGATGCTTATCCGTTGCAGAAGCAACAGCACGACCGATACTCTAATAAACTCGTTTCCTTTAGCACCTTGATGGAGAAAGTTTAATTCCCGTCATATTCCGGTGCTATCGCCCGGCATACGTGCTTTACACTTTCAAAAACAACCATTTTAGCGTATTTTTGCGGTAGCAAAAAGTCTATGATTCTACTTTCCTAAATAAAACCAAACCAAAGGTATGCATTTCCAACTCACCGAAGAACACCTGGCAGTACGCGAAGCTGCCCGGGATTTTGCCCAGAAACAATTAAAGCCAGGCGTCATTGAACGCGATGCTAAAATGGAATATCCTACCGAGCAGGTACGCCAAATGGCAGAGCTCGGCTTTTTGGGAATGATGACGTCGCCGGAATACGGGGGTGGGGGCATGGACACGCTCTCCTACGTGTTGGCTATGGAAGAAATCTCCAAGATTGATAATTCCTGCTCTGTGATCATGTCTGTTAACAACTCCCTGGTTTGCTGGGGCATAGAAGTCTATGGCACAGAAGAACAAAAAGCAAAATACCTGCCCAAGCTGGCTTCAGGAGAATGGATCGGCTCCTTCTGCCTGTCAGAACCCGAGGCAGGAAGCGATGCTACCAGTCAGCGCACCACGGCTGTCGATCAGGGAGACCACTACCTGCTCAACGGTACTAAAAACTGGATCACTAATGGCGGCACCTCTCAGGTACACCTCGTCATTGCGCAAACCAACCCGGAGCTGGGCCACCGCGGTATCAATGCATTTATTGTAGAAACCGACTGGGAGGGTGTACAGGTTGGCGCCAAAGAAGACAAACTGGGCATCCGTTCGTCGGATACCCACACCATTATGTACAGCGATGTCAAAGTACCCAAAGAGAATCGCATCGGCGACGATGGTTTTGGCTTTAAATTCGCCATGCAGACCCTCTCGGGTGGCCGTATCGGTATTGCGGCTCAGGCACTGGGTATTGCCGGTGGCGCCTACGAACTGTCTGTGGCCTATTCGCAGGAACGCAAAGCATTTGGCAAAGAGATTAGCAGACATCAGGCGATTGCCTTTAAGCTGGCCGACATGGCCACTGAAATTGAAGCAGCCAAAATGATGGTCTACCGCGCTGCCTGGTTGAAGGATAACGGCATGGATTTTACCTCGGCATCCGCGATGGCCAAGCTCTATGCCTCCGAAGTTGCCATGCGTCAAACGGTAGAGGCCGTACAAATCCACGGAGGATATGGTTTCGTCAAAGAATACCATGTAGAGCGCCTGATGCGCGATGCTAAAATCACGCAAATCTATGAGGGGACATCCGAGATTCAGAAGATTGTGATCTCGCGTAACCTCCTCAAAGGGCAACATTATCTGCCGGTAGAACAGAACGCCCACTTAGAGAAGGCGTAATCTATTGGCGTGAGCGGTGAACGATACTCGAACCATTCGTTAGGTGGGGGCGTTGTGTCTTTCACCGTTCACAAATAAATACTTATGAACAGCGCCCTACGCATTGCCACTTTTTTCAATATCCCCGTCCGCGTTCACTGGAGTTTTCTGCTCATTTTTGTGTATGTCTTGTACACGGGTAGTAATCAGGGCTGGGATATAGCAAACATGACCTGGTCGCTGATCTTTGTCCTGGCGCTCTTTGGCTGTGTCGTTCTCCACGAATTTGGCCATGCGCTCACTGCCCGCCGGTTCGGGGTGGAAACCCGCGATATTATTCTATCCCCCATTGGAGGTGTAGCCAGGCTTAATAAACTTCCCGAAAAACCTTTACAGGAATTTTTAGTGGCGATTGCCGGACCATTAGTCAACGTAGCTATTGCGCTTTTTCTGGCCCCGTACCTGCTGACCATGTCCGGCGAATCCCGCCAAATGCTGTTCAAGGTGCTGCTCGATCCCGATGGTAATTATTTCCCTGTCGGCCTTTCCCAGCTCGATTATTTCCTGGCTGGCCTTATTTTGCTTAATGTAATGCTGGCCCTGTTCAACATGATCCCGGCATTCCCCATGGATGGTGGACGTGTGCTGCGGGCCCTACTTTCTATTCGCCTCGAACGCCACCGCGCTACGCAGATTGCCGCCTACATCGGACAGGGTCTTGCGGTTTTATTTATCGGCTACGGGCTTTTCGTGGAAAGCAATATCTTTTACCTGCTGATCGGGGGCTTCGTCTTTATGGCAGCGGCCGGGGAATACCGGATGGTACGCACCCAGCGGGTGCTGCAACAATATACCGTGCGGGATGTTGCCCGCACCGAGTTCACGCGGCTTTACCTGGGCGATACCATCGAAAAAGCAATCGCTCGCTTATCCAATGATGGGCAGCGCAGCTACATCGTATTTGATATTTGGCAGGAAGCGCAGGGTATTCTGGGAGAAAAACAGCTAAAAAAGGCACACGAAGCACGTGATTATGATGCCCCCGTGGAGAAGTACATGACGCCCTTGCAGGAAGGTGTGCTGATGGACGATACTTTGCGCCGGGCCTCCGAGCAATTTAGTGCCATGACCGTGCAAACCCTACCTGTATATACGCCACAGGGACAGGTGGCCGGTATACTCGACACCGTCTCGCTCGACCGCTTTATGCGCTTTGTGCATAAAAAGTGAGCATACGTTTAGGCTACTGCTGAACAAATAGATTTTGGGTTACCTTCTTGGACAGCACCTGTTCGGTTCCTTCTTTTAGTTTAATCCGCACAGATTCATCGTATTCGAACCGTTCCAGAAGTACTAATTCTGCGCCCAGTATAAGTTCTAGCCGCTCCAGGTAGCGCAAGAAGGCCGGTGAATGGTCCTGCACCCCCACGACAACGGCCTTGTCGCCTTCACTAAGTTCAGAGAGCGGTAACTGCTTGCGAAAGGTAAAATTCCCTTCGGCATCGGGAATAGGGTCACCATGAGGATCAAACTTGGGAAAATTGAGGTGCTCGTCCAGGCGTTCGACCAATTCCGATGACTTGATGTGCTCGAGCTGTTCGGCGATCTCATGAACTTCATCCCAGGTAAAATGTAACTGATCGACCAAAAAGACTTCCCACAACCGGTGCTTCCGGATAAGATGAGTAGCGATAATATTTCCTTCCTTCGTAAGGGCTACCCCTTTGTATTTCTCGTAGTGAATCAACGATTTTTCCGAAAGGCGCTTCATCATATCGGTCACGGAAGCGGCGCTGGTTGCAAGTGATTTCGCAATGGCGTTCGTCGAAGCAGTCTTACCCGTTTTCTCCGCGATTTTAAAAATAGCCTTTAAATAATTTTCTTCCGTCTGTGAGATATGCTCCATAACCCCTTCCGCTTGGCTCGTAGAATGATAACAAGTGAACGACACTCATGTACAACGCACTGCCTTTCATAAACCGGGCTTACCGTACAAAAGTGAGTATTATACCGGCAGCAAAACACTACTTTAATTGCTCCTGATGGCCGCAGTAATTGCTGCTACGCAAATACAGGGGTAAGGTACAAAAGAATTATGGTAGATCAGTTCTGGCTGAGGCTTGTTTAGAAAGCCACCCTGACCCACCTGCATCGCATCATCATAGGTGATTCGGAACAAACCCGGCGGTATCATCCTCATGAATAGCCGGTTTTTGGATGTGGGTATGCCACAAAAATACCCAGGCCGCCGTATAACAAATAAGCGCCACGACACCTAGAATAATCTGAAACAATACATCAGGAAGTATTTTTTCCAGGGCCGGAAAACCAAAACGCACCGTAGATATAAGCGCCAGGGCAACTCCGACGTAGATCAATCGCCAGTGATCACGCTGTACGATTCCCCACACTATCCCGCTACTCAATTGCCAGGCACCCAGAAAAAACATTAAAGAGAGTGCCGCCAGCCACCAACCAAGAGCAACGGTAAACGTTAGACCTAAAAGCATAGTCAGTTGGGCTGCGCTATCCAGCCACCACGAAAATACGGCCAATTGCTTTCTCATTTTTTTCGTTTTAGAGGGTTACCTTAGATTTGCCTCCATAAGATAATACTTTTATTCAAAACTTTCAATACTTATTGAAAATATGCTGCCTAAAAATCTTAGCTCACTAATTCGCCGGCGGCGTTCTATTTACCCGGCCACTTATACCGATCAGCCCATCCCGGAAGATATTCTGCGCACGATTCTGGAGAATGCCAACTGGGCCCCTAATCATCGGCAGACGGAGCCCTGGCGCTTTAAAATCTTTCGCGGGCCGGCCCGCGAGCGTTTGGGTAACTATTTAGCCGACTGGTACAAATCCAATACCCCTGCCGAAAAATTCAAGGAGAAGAAATACGAAAAGAACCGTCAGAAACCGGTACAATCAGCGGTTGTGGTGGCCATCTGTATGCAGCGCGACCCACAGGAGCGCGTCCCCGAATGGGAAGAGCTGGCCGCTACGGCCTGTGCCGTACAGAACATGTGGCTTTCCTGTACCGCATTCGACATCGGCTGCTACTGGAGCAGCCCCAGGGCCATGCTGGAAGCTGGTGAATTTTTAGATCTTAAGGAAGGGGAAAAATGCCTTGGCTTATTCTACATGGGCTACCACAATCTTCCCGAACTACCGGCCAAACGTCGCCCTTTAGAAGATAAAATAGAGTGGATTGATCGCTAACCGACTCCAACCCTCTGTTAATCAGCCTTTCTATATCCATAAATATTGTTGGTAAAAAAACAATTTTGCCTTAGTTTTGCCCGGCAAGAGAGAAACCGGCTTTAGGCTTCCCTACACAAGCGGCGGAAGCCTTACTTTTTGTACGGCCAGTCGTTTTTCTATTGCATTCCTGCAAAAATTATTTTTTACATAAAGAAATCAGATTATGGGTCAAACTATTACGTATGTCATTCCCGTCTTTGGGATACTGGCTTTGCTCTTTACCTTTTGGCGCTCAGCCTGGGTCTCCAAACAAGAGATCGGAACGGAACGTATGGGGCGTATTGCCACCAACATTGCCGACGGTGCTATGGCTTTCCTGAAAGCAGAGTACCGTGTACTTACCATCTTTGTATTAGCCGTTGCCATCCTACTCGGAGTAAGTGCTGATTCGGAAAATTCTTCCTTTTTCATTGCGCTATCCTTCATTCTGGGGGCAATTTGTTCTGCTTTAGCTGGTTTTATTGGTATGCGCGTGGCCACCAAAGCCAACGTACGTACGACCAATGCCGCACGTACCAGCCTGGGCAAAGCCCTGGAAGTAGCCTTCGCCGGCGGTTCCGTAATGGGGTTGGGTGTCGTTGGGCTGGGTGTACTCGGCCTGGGCTCCCTGTTCATTTTCTACTCTAATCTCGGATGGGATATCCATAAGGTGATTACCGTAGTAACGGGCTTCTCTTTTGGTGCTTCGTCTATTGCTCTCTTTGCCCGTGTCGGTGGTGGTATTTATACCAAAGCGGCCGACGTAGGCGCTGACCTCGTCGGTAAAGTAGAGGCAGGCATTCCCGAAGATCACCCCCTCAACCCGGCTACTATTGCCGACAACGTAGGGGACAACGTAGGGGACGTAGCCGGTATGGGTGCTGACCTCTTCGAATCATACGTAGGATCTATCATTGGTACCATGGTACTGGGAGCAGCCTTCATCGGCCTGACCGGCTTTGAAGAAGCCAATACTTTTGGCGGTCTTAACGCCGTATTACTCCCCTTAGCCCTGGCCGGTGTGGGTATCGTCACCTCCATCATTGGTACGTTTTTCGTCCGTGTTAAGGAAGGCGGTGACCCGCAAAAAGCCCTAAACCGCGGTGAGTTTCTTTCGGCTCTCCTTATGCTGGGAGCTACCTACCTGTTAGTCGATTACTTTATGCCTGCGAGCTGGACCTATGGCGGAGAAACTTACCAATCATGGGGTGTATTCCTGGCCGTAATCTTCGGCCTGGTGGCCGGTCTGGCAATTGGCCTGATCACTGAATTCTATACTGGTACCGGCACCCGCCCCGTACAGAACATTGTCAATCAATCTCTGACTGGTTCTGCGACCAACATCATTGCCGGCCTGGGTGTAGGTATGCAGTCTACCGCCGTACCGATTGTTATTTTGGCAGCAGCCATCATCGGCGCACACGAATTCGCCGGTCTCTATGGCATTGCGATCGCTGCCGTGGGTATGCTCTCCAACACCGGTATCCAACTGGCCGTTGACGCCTACGGTCCGGTATCGGATAATGCCGGAGGTATTGCCGAAATGGCCGATCTACCCAGCGAAGTACGCGAGCGTACCGATAAGCTGGATGCTGTCGGTAACACTACAGCCGCTATCGGTAAAGGATTCGCGATTGGCTCGGCGGCCCTTACGGCCCTGGCGCTGTTCGCGGCCTTCATGACGACAGCTCAAATTACGGCTATCGACATTTCCAAGCCGCTGGTTATGGCAGGTCTGCTGCTGGGCGGTATGCTGCCTTTCCTTTTCTCTTCTATGGCAATGGGTGCGGTAGGCCGCGCGGCCATGGACATGATTAAAGAGGTGCGCCGTCAGTTCCAGGATATTCCGGAACTAACTGCTGCGCTCAAAGTCATGCGCGAGAAAGGCGACGACTACAGCAAATATTCCGATGCCGACAAAAAGACCTTTGATGCCGCTGATGGTAAAGCTGAATACAGCAAGTGTGTGGAAATCTCCACCGCTGCTTCCATCCGCGAGATGGTTATTCCCGGCCTGATTGCCGTGGTTTCTCCGGTACTGGTTGGCTTCCTGGGAGGTGCCGAAATGCTGGGCGGCCTCTTAGCTGGCGTAACGGTAGCCGGTGTACTGATGGCTATCTTCCAATCAAATGCCGGTGGTGCCTGGGATAACGCCAAGAAAATGTTCGAAGAAGGCGTTGACATTCAGGGCGAAAAGTACTACAAAGGCTCAGACCCACACAAAGCAGCCGTAGTTGGTGATACGGTAGGTGACCCGTTCAAGGATACCTCCGGCCCGTCGCTCAACATCCTGCTGAAGCTGATGTCCGTAGTAGCCCTGGTGATTGCACCGATGCTGTAACCACAGAATCAAACCCGGAGTAATTCATACTCCTGACCACTCTCGTAAATAGAGGGTGTGCCAACGCGGCGGTTCTCCTTTTGGGGAGCCGCCGCGTTTTTTTTACCTTTTTAAAACAGTCGCTGTTAGGATTACGTTAAAGATTTGGTGTGGGGAGTACCATACGAAACAATTTCCCGATAAAACAGTATTTTTATTGATGTTCACCTGTACAGAATAGTTACACTACCAATTGACCTTCCCTTTTGCTAAAAAATATGGTAGCTGACTGTCCGATCTAAATAAAAACATGCTTTTCTATGAAGTTTAGAGGCCCAATTTTTGTATCCGTTATAGCCATCACCTTTGTCCTGGCTGCTTTTTATCCGCGTCCTGTCGATAACAGTCAGCGCGAAGCGGTGCTGATGCGCACCGTCCTGACCTTTCTCAATCAGCTGCATTACAGCCCCAAAGATATTGACGACGAATTTTCCAGCGACCTGTACGACTTTTATGTCAACCGCCTGGATGGTACCCGCCGCTATCTTGTACAGAGCGACATTGACCAAATGGTTCCTTATAAAACAACCCTGGATAATCAGATCAATGCCGGAGACTATACCTTCTTCAATCTATCGGTGGACTTACTCGACAACGGGATTAAAAAGGCGGAAGGCTTTTACCAAGAGATTTTGGAAGAGCCCTTTGACTTTACCCGGGACGAATCCTTTGAACTCGATGGCGAAAAGCGCGGTTATGCGCAAAACGACGCCGAACTTCGGGATTATTGGCGCAAGATTCTCAAGTACGAGACGATGACCCGCCTGGCTCGTAAACTGGAACAGCAGGAAAAAGACAAATCCGAAGATAAAGCAGAGAAGTCCCTGGAAGAGCTGGAAAAAGACGCCCGGGAAGATGTCCTCGAAATGTACGACGGCGTATTCAACCGCATTAACAAGATTAAACGGAATGACCGTCTGGCCTTCTACCTCAACAGCATTACCAGCCTGTTTGATCCCCACTCCAACTACTACAAGCCCATCGACAAAGAGAACTTCGACATTAGTATGTCGGGGCGTCTGGAAGGCATCGGTGCCCGACTTACCCAGGACGGTGACTACGTAAAAGTATCCGAAATTGTTACCGGTGGCCCGGCCTGGGAAGGTAAGGAGCTCGATGAAAAAGACCTGATCACTAAAGTAGCGCAGGGTGAAGATGGGGACTGGATCGATGTGACTGGCTGGTCCTTGGATGATGTTGTGCAAAAAATTCGCGGCAAGAAGGGTACTACCGTTCGCCTCACCATACGCAAGGTAGATGGTACGGTCGAAGAGATTAGCATCGTACGCGATGTCATTAATATAGAAGAAACCTACGCCCGCTCTCTGATTCTGGAAGCTGACGAACAGGGCCGAAAAATTGGCTATATCTTTCTACCCAAATTCTATGCAGACTTCGACGACCCCGACGGACGCTTCTCGGCTAAAGACGTAGAAATCGAACTGGAGAAACTGAAAGCCGAAGGTGTCGACGGCATCGTCCTTGACCTGCGCAATAATGGTGGTGGCTCCCTGATGGAAGTAGTACGCATGACCGGTCTGTTTATCGAACAAGGCCCCATTGTGCAGGCCAAATCACGCGTAAGTGACCCCGAAGTATTTCGCGATACCGACTCCAAGGTCGTTTATGATGGGCCCCTTGCGGTTATGACCAATGGTTTCAGTGCCTCGGCCTCCGAGATTCTGGCCGGAGCAATTCAAGATTACGATCGCGGTGTAGTGGTGGGTAGCAAGGCCACCTTTGGTAAAGGCACAGTACAGCGTTTCTTCCCCCTCGACCGGGCCGTGCGCGGTATGGAAGAAATCAAACCCCTCGGCGAAATCAAATTGACCACCCAAAAATTCTTCCGCATTACCGGGGCATCTAATCAACTGCGCGGGGTCATTCCCGACGTGGTACTTCCCGACCGCTACCACTACATCGAAGTGGGTGAGCGCGAAGAAGACTATCCCCTGGCCTGGTCAGAAATCGAGTCCGTAGCTTTCGATCAGGATGTCTACAAAATTCCACAACCCGACGTTCTGGCCCAGCGTAGTGCCGAGCGTCTGGCGAATAGTGAGATCTTTAACCGTATCCTTGCCAACGCCAAAAAACTGGAAACGCAACGGGAAGATTCCGAGTACAGCCTCAACCTCGAAGAGTACCGGGCTTATCGCCAAAAACAAAAAGAAGAAAACGAAGCATTCAATGACCTCTTCGACGACGAAGTCATCCCCATGGCACAAAACCCACGGGCTGACCTGGAAAAAGTCAACAGCAACGAAGAAGAAAAAGAACGGAACAAAGAATTCATGGAGGGCGTCACTAAAGATGTCTACGTCAAAGAAACCATCCATATTTTGGAGGATATGATTAAGGCATCGTAAGCGAAGTCATTGCTCTCCCCATGTAAGCCCCCGCTACAGCATTGTCCTGTGCCGGGGGCTTTTGTTTTTTGCTCACCTTCTAACACGTCAATAAATGAATCTTCTGCATGCTACAGAGTCTTGGATATGAGCTGCTTCCTTTGCCTGCCGGCACCTTCCTTCCTTTCCATGACGTTAACCCGGATTAAGAAGAGAAACGCAATCCTGGTTTGACTTTCCGAGGTTATGCGTATTTTAACGCCAATCACCAAAACGATACAGACGCGTGAATTATCTGACCCTGGAAAATGTGAGTAAGAGCTACGGCGAGAAGGTCCTCTTTGACAACCTCAACCTGCAAATCAGTCAGGGGCAGAAGGTAGCTTTGGTCGCCAAAAATGGATCGGGTAAGTCAACCCTCCTGCGCGTCATCACCGGGCAGGAGCCGCCCGAGGGTGAAAGGGCTTCGGTTTATCTGCACAAAAATATACGTCTGGGTATCCTCATGCAGGAGCCCGACCTCTACGAGCACCACACCGTACTCGAAGCGGCCTTCGACTCTGACAACCCCATGATTCAGGCTATCAAAGAATACGAAGAAGCCCTAATGCACCCCGATCAGGTCGACCGCATGCAGGCGGCCGTCACCAGGATGGACGACCGCAAGGCCTGGGATTTTGAAGCCAAGATCAAAGAGATCCTCCACAAACTGCGCATTACCGATTTCGATAAGATCGTTAAAATGCTCTCCGGCGGGCAGAAAAAACGTCTGGCCCTGGCCAAACTGATTATCGACGAACCGGAATTCCTCATCCTGGATGAGCCTACCAACCACCTCGACCTCGATATGATTGAATGGCTGGAGGAATACCTGCAACAGCCCAACCTCACTATTCTGATGGTGACACACGACCGTTATTTTCTGGAGCGCGTCTGTAACGAAATTCTGGAGCTTGACCGCGGCGACCTCTACCGCTATACGGGTAGCTACTCCGACTTTCTCCACAAAAAATCGACCCGCCACGATAATGAGACTATTGATCTGGAGAAAAGTAAAAAACTCTACAAGCGCGAGCTGGAATGGATCAACCGACAACCCAAAGCCCGGGGTACTAAAGCTAAATCACGGGTCACATCGTTCGAAAAACTGGAAGATCGCCTCAGTGGTGTACGCATCGATAGCGAGATTCAAATCGATGTCAAAGGGCAGCGCCTGGGTAAAAAGATCCTGGAACTGCACAATGTCGGCAAGTCATTCGATGAGAAAGTTATTCTGGACGGGTTCAGCTACAAATTTCGCAAACGAGAGCGGGTAGGCATTGTCGGCCCCAACGGCGTGGGCAAAACCACCTTCCTGAAAATACTCACTAAAGAAATCCGCACCGATAGCGGCAAGGTAGTAGTAGGCGGCAACACGGTCTTTGGCTATTACACGCAATCCGGCATGAACCTGCAGGACGATCAGCGGGTGATCGACGTCATTACCGACATTGCCGAGTATATTCCCATGGAGAAAGGACAAAAGCTCACCGCTCCCCAGATGCTGGAGCGTTTCCTTTTTTCGCGCAAGCAGCAGCAAGTCTACGTATCCCAGCTCTCCGGTGGCGAACGCCGACGCCTCTACCTGCTTACCGTGCTCATGCAAAACCCTAACTTTCTCATCCTCGATGAGCCCACCAACGACCTCGATATCATGACGCTTAACGTTCTGGAGGATTTCCTCATGGAATTCCCGGGCTGCGTGATCATCGTCACCCACGACCGGTACTTTATGGATAAGATCGTGGAGCACCTCTTTGTCTTCGAAGGGAACGGCAAAATCCGTGACTTCAACGGCTCTTACTCCGCATACCGCGAGCTACAAAAAGAACTCGACCTGGAAAAGCGCCGCGAAGAACGCGCCCAGCAACAAGAACGCAAACAAGCCCGGGAAGAAAAACAGACCCGCACGGAAACCCTCACCTACGAGCAGCGTAAAGAAATGAATCGCCTGGAAAAAGAAATCAGTAAGCTGGAAACGAAAAAGTCGGAGATTGAAAACACCTTCAGCGATCCCAACCTTACCCCCGAGCGCATGAAAGAACTCGGCCAGCAACTGCAAGCGGTCAAAGACGATATCGAGGAAAAGGAAATGCGGTGGATGGAACTGGCGGAGCTAGCGTGAAAAAGGGCCAGGGTGCAAAGGGCCGGGGGCCGAGGGGTTTCTTTGAGTTAGTTAGTTGGTATTGATGTCGTTATGTCTGGTTTGTTGATTTATACATACGGCTTCCGCTCTTACAGGATTTAAGAATTGTCCCCAAAGAAAGATTGAATTAAGGCAACTTGTAAGGAAAAAAAACTATGTCTTTTCAATCATTACGCGTCTGGGAAAAATCAAAGGACTTAGCTGTTCATATTTATCTGGAGAGTAAAAAATCAGCGTCCTTGTATAAAGATTTTGGCTTTCGGGATCAGCTTTGCCGGGCTGCGGTTTCTATTCCATCAAATGTTGCAGAAGGCTACGAAATGGAATCGAATAAGCACAGTATCCATCACTTCACCGTAGCAAAGGGTTCTTGTGCGGAATTAATTACGCAAATTTTGATTGCACAAGCCATCGGCTACATACCAAGAGAAATAGGCGAAGAACTAACCAAAGAAGCAACACATGTCCTGGCCATGCTAAAAATCTGATTTTTGCCAGGCGGAGAAGGTAATACTTACCGTGAAAGACCAGGAGAAAAATGGAGAATTGCAGAATGTATGCTCTGGCCTCCTGACCCTCGGACCTTGAACCTCGACCCTTTTCAAGCCTTGTATCATCCTACCGTTCCTCAGCGGTCATCTCCGCTAGCTTGTTTTCAATCTCCTTTTCCGCACCCGGCACGTAGCCGTTTGATTCGTAGATGACGGTACCGTCGGGAGTAAGTACGTAGGTCTGAGGGATCGTCTGAAAATTGAGGACGTTCTTGAGGCGGTTTTCCTGGTCACTGAGCAGAATGAAATTCCAACCCTCGGTGGTTGCGTACGATTTGGCGCGGGCCAGCTGCCGACGGGTATCGATCGTCACGGCTATGATGCGGGCTCCAAAGCGCTCCTGCCACTGTCCGTAAAGGTCGTGGAAAGCATTTAGCTCGCGGTGGCAGGGCTTACACCACGATGCCCAGAAGCTCAGAACTACCGGATGCCCTTCTTCCAGGTAATCGGTAATATTAACCGGGCGCCCCTCTAACGTACGTAGCTCAACGGAGGGTAATGTTTTTTGCGCAAGCAGCGGGCTAATGCCCCAAAAGACCATAACAACAAGGAAAAAAATGCGGTGCATATACTCTTTTTTTGATGGTATGAAAGTACAGTATTCTCTCCACTTTCGTGGAAAAACAGCCTACCTTTGGCACAGAACTTGCCTGTTAACGCTTTACATGGCTGTTAATTGATGTTCTGGTAACGCTATTAGCATGCAAAAACTTATCCGAAAAACCCTCACCTGCTCCTTTTTTGCTCCGGCGGTAGCGCTATGGCTTCTCGTGCTGGTTTTTGGCGCAAGCCCCGGCCTGCACGCCCAAAATCATGGCGGCCGCATCTACGGCTCCTTTCAGGCTCAAAGCAACTTTTTTATTCGCGATTCTCTCATCGGAGCCGCTGATATTCCCCAGTACGATCGGCAGCTCTACAGTGCCGACGCCTGGCTCAACCTCAATTACAGCAACTGGGGCTTTGACTTTAACTTTCGTTTTGACCTGTTCAACAACTCCAACTTGCTCAACCCTACCGACTCCTACACTGATCAGGGCATCGGCTTTTGGTCGGTGCGCAAGGAAATTGACAAGCTGGATCTTACGGCCGGCTACATCTACGATCAGATTGGTAGTGGCTTGATTTTCCGCGCTTACGAGGAGCGCCCCCTCCTGATCGATAACGCATTAGTTGGCGTACGACTGCAGTACCAGTTCAATCCCGACTGGGTGGTTAAAGCCTTTACCGGGCGCCAAAAACAGCAATTCGACCTCTACGACTCCATCATCAAAGGAGCAAGTGTGGATGGTTTTCTGCTCGCCGGCAAAAAACAACGGATTAGCCTGGTGCCTGGCTTTGGTATTGTCAATCGCACCCTCGACGACAACAGCATGGATGCCCTGGTAGCCGTCCTCAACACCTACTCGCCCGAGGAGGCTTTTGTGCCCAAATACAACACCTATGCCTTTACCCTTTACAACACCCTGAGCGTGGGTAAATTCAACTGGTATGTGGAAGCCGCTTACAAAACGGAAGATGCCATGAATGATCCCTTTGGGGTGCGCAATATCGGTGGACAAGAAGAGGTAGGCGACCTCTTTATCAGCAAACCGGGCTCCGTACTCTACAGCAGCCTCAACTATGCCTCGCGGGGCCTGGGCCTCACCCTGGAAGCGAAGCGCACCGCTTTTTTCACTTTTCGTACCCGTCCGCAATCAGCCCTCAACCGGGGGATGATCAATTTTCTCCCGCCTATGGCCCGGGTAAACACCTATCGGCTGACGGCCCGCTATAATGCCGCTACACAGGAACTGGGGGAACTGGCTTTTCTCGGTGATGCCATTATCAAGCTCAATGATCAGTTTAAGGTCAACCTCAATGCCTCCAACATTACCGACCTCGACGGAGAGCTTCTCTACCGGGAGCTTTTGGCAGCAGCCACCTACGAATCGGTGGACGAATGGACCCTCACCGCTGGTATACAGCGCCAACAGTACAACCAAGAGCGCTACGAATTCAAGCCCGGTGTGCCCCTGGTGGAAACGATCACCCCGTTTGCCGACTTTCTCTACCCCATCAATCAGAAGCAGGCGCTGCGTCTGGAATTGCAGTACATGGGCGTAGGCAACGACCCCACCGTGGAGGTAGGGCAGGACTACGGAAGCTGGGTATTTGCCCTGGCCGAATATACCATCGCCCCACAGTGGAGCTTCAGCATTTCCGATATGTATAATGTGCGGCCCGGTAAACTCAGTCCGGTCGACGAATCCGGCAACCGCCTGGCCTTGCATTATCCGCGGGTCGACGTGGCGTACCGCCGCAACGCCAACCGCTTCGCCCTCAGCTACGTCAAGCAAGTGGAAGGCGTCGTGTGTACCGGAGGAATCTGCCGCCTTGAGCCTGCCTTTAGTGGTTGGAAATTTGAAGTGACCAGCAGTTTTTGATTCATAACCCAAGCTCATGCAACGTATTGCCTTTTTTTTGTTCGTTAGCTGCGCCCTTGCCCTGGGGTGCGAAGAAATACCGCCGGTGGTAACGCCCCTGGAAATGGAGCAGGCCCCCGATACAGCCCGACAACGGGTACTGGTAGAGGAGTTTACCGGCACCCGATGTGTCAATTGCCCGGCTGGTTCTTCGGAGTTATCGCGCTTAAAGGACATCTACGGCGATCAGATGATCATCGTCGCCATCCACGCCGGGTCATTTGCCCGCCCTTACCCCGACAGCCGGGAAGATTTCCGCACACCCGAAGGTAATGCACTCCTTAGCTTTTTGGGGCAACCCCTGGGTTACCCCTCCGCAGTCATCAGCCGCAAAAAGTTCGAAGGGGAGTTTGACTTACAACTCAACCGTTCCCTCTGGCCCGTCTATCTGAATCAGGAACTGCAGCAAACGGCCCGTGTAGGCATTCGTCCCCGCCTCAACTACCAATCCGCTACCCGCGAAATGCAACTAACCGTCGACCTCACCCTACTCACCACCGATGCCCCAGACGACCTGCGCCTGAGCGTGATGGTGGTGGAAGATAGGGTGGCCGACTACCAGCTAACCCCCGATGGTATCGACACCGAATACGTCCACCGCCACAACCTGCGCGACATGCTGACCGCAGCTACCGGCAACAACCTACCTGCCGACTGGGCATCTGGCCAAACGCTCACCCGCTCTTACACCGCTTTGCTTTCGCAAAACTGGCGGGCAGAGCAGTGTAGCCTGGTGATTTTAGTCCACCGCACCGGTGAGCAGAAAGATATATGGGAGGTCGCCGAAATCCCCCTGCCCGACGAGTGATGGAAAAGGGAGGTACGTCAGGAAAATACGGTTAGTAACTCATCGAGCACACTCCGTGTCTGCTCAACGTGGTCAGGTCCATAGAAAATGCCTATCTTTGGGCGCTGAAAATAAAGGCTGCGGGCCCCCAAACTCCCGTGAAGCCCCTGTACCAAGCACATAGCGCAAAAACAAAGCACATGAAGGTTTCTCTGAATTGGCTAAAAGATTACCTCAATATTGATATAGCGCCCGAAAAAGTGGGTGAAATCCTTACCGAAATAGGACTGGAAGTAGAAGGAGAAGAAGTGGTCGAAAGCATCCCCGGTGGCCTGAAGGGGGTAGTGGTCGGACACGTAGTGGAATGTGGCCAACACCCTAATGCCGACCGCCTCTCGCTTACTAAGGTCGACGTGGGGGAAGAAGCCCCGCTCTCTATCGTCTGTGGTGCCCCCAACGTAGCCAGGGGCCAAAAGGTGTTCGTCGCTACCGTCGGCACCGAATTACACCCCCTGGGCAGCGAGGAGCCCCTGAAAATCAAGAAAGGAAAAATTCGCGGTGAAGTATCCGCCGGTATGATCTGTGCCGAGGATGAGCTCGCCATCGGTACCGATCACGATGGCATCCTGGTACTCCCCGACAACACTAAAATCGGTACTCCGGCTGCCGACATTCTGGATGTGGAGACCGACTATGTCTACGAAATCGGGCTGACGCCCAACCGCTCCGACGCCACCAACCACCTCGGTGTGGTTAAAGACCTCGCCGCCGCCCTCAAAATTAACTACGAGAACGACGGCCGGGTACAGGTGCCGGCGATTGACAGCTTTAGCGTCGATAATACCGACGCTCCAGTAGAGGTTGTGGTGGAAAACAACGAAGCCTGTCCCCGCTATGCCGGACTGACCATCACCGGACTGACCATCGAGGATTCTCCCGAATGGATGCAGAACCGCCTTAAATCTATCGGGGTGCGGCCCATCAATAATATCGTTGATATTACCAACTTTATCCTGCATGAGCTCGGCCAACCTCTGCACGCCTTTGACCTCGACAAGATTAAAGACCGCAAGATCGTCGTCAAGACGCTGCCGCAAAACAGCGCCTTCACCACCCTGGACGAGGTGGAGCGCAAGCTAAACGCCGAAGACCTGATGATCTGCGATGGTGACGAAAATGGCATGTGTATTGCCGGAGTCTTCGGAGGAATCGGTACCGGTGTTACCGAAAAAACCACCCGTATTTTCCTGGAATCAGCCCATTTCGATGCCCAGTATGTGCGCCGCACCAGTATGCGCCACAACCTGCGTACCGATGCCGCCAGGGTTTTCGAAAAAGGCAGCGACCCCAATGTAGCTGTATACGCGCTGAAACGCGCGGCCCTTTTAATTAAAGAACTAGCCGGCGGAGAGATTTCGTCCGAGATTGTTGATCTCTACCCCAAGCCCATAAAACCGACAGAGGTGACGGTCGCCTACGAATATGTCAACCGCCTGATTGGAGTCGACATCAGCCGACCTGATATCCATCGCATCCTGGAAGCATTGGAATTGGACATCGTAAAAGAAGACGAAACTCATTTTACCGTGGCCGTCCCCACCAACAAAGCTGACGTAACGCGTCCGGCCGACGTGGTAGAAGAGATCCTCCGCATCTACGGATTTAATAAGGTGCCTATTCCCGCCAGCATCAATACGGCGATCAGTGTAGCCGAGAAGCCCGAGCCGGCTGCGGTGCGTAATCAGATTGGCGATATGCTGGCCGCCCAGGGTTTCCACGAAATGATGGCTCTGTCGCTGTCGCAGTCACGCTATTACCAGGAAATGATCGAGGGCACGTCCGACGAAGCCCTGGTATACATCAATAATACCTCCAACGTCCACCTCGATATTATGCGTCCTGACATGTTGTTCAGCGCGTTGGAGGCCGTGGTACACAACCAAAACCGTCAGGTTAACCGCATTAAATTGTTTGAGTTTGGACGCACCTACCGCCACGGTGACGACGGCCTGATTGAAAAAGAGTATCTCAGCCTTACCCTAAGTGGAGAGCGCTGGCCCCAAAACTGGATTTTTGGCAACGACCAGGCCTCGGATTTTTACACCCTGAAGGCCTACGTACAGCATGTGCTGGATCGCCTTGGCATCAGTGGGTTTCAGATAACCGGTATTGAGGATGACCCGCGTTTCTCCTACGGTCTGTTGTACCACCGCGGACCAAAGCAACTGGTTCATTTTGGCAAGGTTGACCCGGCTGTTGCCAAAAGCATGGGTTGCCGCGGAGAAGTTTTCTTCGCGGTGTTCAACTGGCTGCCGCTGCTAAAAGCGCTAAAAAAACACCGAATTTCGTACGAAGAAGTAAGCAAGTTCCCGTCAACGCGACGCGACCTGGCCTTAGTGATTGATAATTCGGTGAAATTTGAAGATATTGTGGCTATTGCCAAAAAAGTTGGCAAGAAGCTCATTAAGGAAATCGACCTGTTCGACGTTTACGAAAACGCAGAACAGCTCGGCCCCAATAAACGCTCCTACGCGGTTAGCTTCCAATTTGAGGATCCAAATAAGACCCTTAAAGACAAGGAAGTCGATAAGGTGATTAACAAGATGATTGCCGATTACGAAACTAAGCTGGGAGCAACTATACGCCGTTGAGGATTGTTTAAATACATTGTGATCAACGGTACATAAAAACCCAAATGAGTAGTATTTCAGATAGAATTGAAGGTATTGAATCGAAAATCAGGCAACTGGCCGATCAACTTGCCGCTATGCGGGCAGAAAAAGCCCGGCTAGCGGAAGAAAATGCACATTTACGCAAGGACTTGGCGCATTCGCATCAGATCGTCCAACGTGTGCGTACACAATTATCGAAGCATAAAATCGAGTTGGTGGCGCAAGAGGAAGCATCCTCTTCTGATGTTTGGCAACAGCAAATTGATGATCATATCAAGGAAATTGACACGTACATTGATTCGCTGAGTAATAAACAGGCTTAATGAGGCAGAAAGACGATCCAGAGACTAAAAATATAACAGTCGTGATTGCAGGCCGCCCTTACCCCTTGAAAATTAATGGGGAGGATGAACCTGCTATCCGCAAGATCGTAAAAGAAGTAAACGAAAAAATAAATCAGTTTCAACTGACCTATACCCGCAAGGATAAACAAGATTGCCTGTCGATGGCTTTACTAACCTACGCAGTCGATCTTTTTAAGGTACAACAAACCACTACGCGGGAAAACGTTATTTCTGCTCGCCTCGCCCAACTCGAAACTATGCTCGACCACCTTGCCGACGATACATAATCGTAACGGGCACCTTCAATCCAGGCGAAATTCACTATCTTTCTTTTGGGAAGAATGAGCCAATCGTACCAATCAGGTATTGGTACCTGATCAGCGCATTCGAGCTACGTAACCGGAACTGAGATCCTTACCTGAAGGATGTGGCATTAGGATGATGCTCACTTCACTTCCGCCTGGGGATAATACAGGCCCGGTTGAGACTGCTCACGAAATGGAATGAGTCTTACCCTTCCATTTTTGGCAAGGATAGCTAAGGAATTTGGGTATGACTTTTTGCGAAAGCATTTAACTGAATTGAAAAACGAAGATTGAATGGAAATAGGAATAGGAATCATAGGAGGCATAGTCATTGGAGCGATCATCGGGTACCTCCTCATAAATCTATCGTCAAAGAAACTGCGCCAGAAGAAAATAGATGAAATCAATAAAAAGGCTGATCAGGAAATAAAAAATGCGCGGGATACAGCCGAGCGAATGGTGCGCGAAGCACAGTCGAAAGCCGACAAGATCGTCAACGATGCCGAGTCCAAAAACGAGCGCATTAAGCAGCGCAAAATCCAGGAGGCTAAAGAAAAGTTCAGCACCCTGAAATCTGATTTTGAAACCAAAAAATCGGAACACCTGGTCGAGATGAAGGAACGCGAAATGGAAGTGCGCTCGCTCGAAAACGAACTCAAATCCAAACAGGAACGCTTCCGCGATCAGATGAAGGACCTGGAAAACCGGAAATCCAGCGTCGAACAGGTCGAAGCCGAAAACCTGACTATCCGCGAAAACCTGGATAAGCAGCTGAAAATACTGGCCAAACGCAAGGAAGAGTTGGATCGCGTCAACGAACAACGGATTAAAGAACTGGAAAACATCGCCCGCCTCAGCGAAGCGGAAGCCAAAGAGCAACTCCTCGACGCCGTCAAAGCTAAAGCGGAGACCGAATCCATGGCCATCGTCAAAAACTCTGTTGCCGATGCCAAAAACACAGCTAATAAGGAAGCTAAAAAGATCATCATACAGACGATTCAGCGGATGTGTGCCGAATACACCATCGAGAATACGGTCTCCGTTTTTAACCTGGACAGCGATGATCTAAAGGGACAAATTATCGGCCGCGAGGGACGAAATATCCGGGCGCTGGAAGCGGCTACCGGGGCGGAAATCGTCGTCGACGATACGCCCGAGGCCATCGTCATTTCCAGTTTTGACCCGATTCGCCGCGAAGTATGCCGCCTGTCGCTCAAAAAACTGGTTGCTGACGGCCGGATTCATCCGGCTCGCATCGAGGAAGTGGTTGCTAAAACGCGTAGCCAACTCGACGAGCAGATTAAAGAAATCGGAGAACGCACCGTTATCGAACTCGACCTGCACGGCCTCGATCCTTTCCTCGTGCGTATGGTAGGGCGCATGCGTTTCCGCTCCTCTTACGGGCAGAACCTGCTCAAGCACTCCATCGAAACGGCTAACCTCTGCGCCATTATGGCGGCCGAACTCGGCCTCAACCCTAAACAGGTCAAACTAGCCAAGCGCGCCGGACTGCTCCACGATATTGGTAAGGTTGCCGAAGAAGAAAGCGAACTTTCCCACGCCCTGCTGGGTATGAAGATGTGTGAAAAACATCAGGAACACCCTGCCGTAATTAATGCCGTGGGAGCACACCACGATGAAGTCGAAATGAACAACATTATTTCGCCCATCATTCAGGCCTGTGATGCCATCTCCGGAGCCCGCCCGGGTGCCCGTCGCGAAATCCTCGAGAGCTACCTTAAGCGGATTGGTGAACTGGAAGAATTGGCTATGGGCCACGAAGGCGTACAGAAAGCCTACGCAATGCAGGCTGGACGCGAACTGCGCGTCATCGTCGAAAGTGATAAAGTATCCGATGAATTTGCCGACGACCTGTCGTTCATGATCTCCCAAAAAATTCAGGACGAAATGCAGTTCCCCGGGCAAATCAAGGTGACGGTGATCCGCGAGAAGCGAGCCATCTCCTACGCGCGGTAGGCCTTTTTGCCTGACGGCAAAAAGTAAAACCACGAAGGGGGAATCAGGCCTGGCCTGATTCCCCCTTCGTGGTTTTAGAGAACATCCTATGCCGGGCTTCTGGCCGGGCAGGCAATACCAGACGGCAAGCATTCCATCCCGTTAACCCGGATTATTGATACCTTTTTCGGAGTGAGCGGTACAAAGGGTTGTCAGGCTTGACTACCCGCAGAAATGGTGGGTAGTTGCACCGCGTAATAGATCAATTCGTACATCCCCCGGGTAAGCACTAAATCCCCGCTTTTCGGCAAAAAATAATTATATTTCAAACAACGAACGCAATTGCCGTTGCCTATGCCGTTTTTCCAACTCAACGAGAACGATTTGTCCTTCCCTCCCGCCCACTTTGCCGACGAGCAGGGCATGATTGCCGTGGGAGGCGATCTCTCCGTGAAGCGCGTGCTCGCAGCCTACCGCCAGGGAATTTTCTTCTGGTTTGGTCCCATGGACTTTATCAAGTGGTGGTCGCCCGACCCGCGAGTACTGGTGTATCCCACCGAGGTAGCCCCTCCCGCGCCGGAACAGATGGAGGATATTGAAGTGACCTTTGATCACGACCTGGAAGGATTACTGTGCGCCATTCAGGAAAAGGAAAATCAGCCCCCCATGGGCGAAAACTGGCTAACCGAAGAGATGATTAACCTGTATCGAGAGTTGCATCAGCGAGGTATTCTACATTCCCTGGAACTCAAGCGCGACGGAGCCTGGATCGGAGGTATCTGCGGGATGGCGATCGGTAAGGCCTTCTTTGCCGAATACACCTACGCCGCTACCGAGGATGGGGGTACTCTGGCCCTGCGCGTACTCGCCCGTCAACTGGCCGATCAGGGCTATACCCTCATTGATCTGCAAAAAGAAACCAATCAGGTAAACGATATTGACCTGCAAGAGCTTTCCCGTATGGCCTATCTGGACCTGGTACGGGAAGCCTGCCAACCTTAACTTATGGACCAAACTGTTATTCAATACCTGCAGCAAGCCGAAGCACATAAAGATGCCGGCCGTATGAACCAAGCTATTGAGCAATACCGTCAGGCCTGCCAATATCTGGAGGAACAGACCGATCTCGACCTCGATGCGCGTACGCAGCTGGCCGGCATGCAGAACAACCTCGGCAATATGCTGGTGCAGATCGGTCAATACAAAGCAGCCCGTAAATACCTTAAGGGAAGTGTGAAGATTTACGAACAGCTCGCAGCGACAGACCGATCTCATTTCGCGCCTTATCTCGCGCTGACCTACTACAATCTAGCTCAGGCTTCCGCCAAAAACGAGGACACCTATGGCTGGCGCAAAAATCTGCGTCCGGCTATCGAACTCTATAAAGAAGCCGTCGCAGACCACCCCGGATTACGTCCATACCTGGCCAATGCCCTGGCTTCCCTGGCTGACAGCTATACCCACGACGAACCGCTGATGGCCGAAGTCCACTGGAAGCAATGCATTGCCGAATACGAAAAAATGCTGGACCAAGATCCCACGGTACGACCCTTTTTGGCGGCAGCCTGGAACAACCTGGCCTACAACCAAAAACAGGAACAGGCCAATAGTAAAGCGGTATTATCCTATACGCAAGCACTGGATATCTATCAGGCGCTCAGCCAGGAGCAACCCAATGAGTTCGATGCTTTTCTGGCAAATACGTATAACAACCTCGGTATCCTGTTCACCGAAATGCAGGTACCGGAAGAGGCCACTCCTAATTTCGAGCGGGCCCTGAAGATTTATGAAAAAATGGATCAGGGAATGCCGGGCCCCCATCTACCCTACCGCGCCACGATCGAACACAATCTGGGCATTATCTATGACGATCAGCAAGCATTCGATACCGCCCTTGAGCACTACCAAACGGCCCTCGCAATGCGCCGAAAGCTGGCGGACGAAAACCCGGATAGTTTTCTGCCCGATGTTTGCGCCACCAGCCTCAATATAGCTACCCTCTATCAGGCGATGCTGGAGGAAAGTGCCGACATGACTTATCGCGCTCGCGCTCTGGAACTGTTAGCAAAAACGGAAAACGACCTGAAGCAAATTAAGCAGGAGGGACCGGTGATTACCAGTATGAATAGCGATTTCAACTATTTCCAGACGTACTTCCGTGAGATCACCGACGCCGATGTGCAGGCAACTCGATTGTTGCGGCGTATAGAGCACTGGAACGACGAGACGTTTTCTACACTCGACATCCATGAAAAGAAGGCTTTCCAGCAAAAGGTGCGACACGCTATTGACGATCACCTCACCCATCATCCTGGGCAGCCGTTAATCGAGGAGCAACGGGTTATCGCCTATGGTCATCTGACGTGGATCTATTTGTTGGAGCAGGATTTTCCGGCGGCCTTAGAGGCATCGGAGGAAATCGACCTGTTGGCTACCGGGCACCTGATGCCCAAAATCAATCGGGCTCACGCGCTGCTGTTCAATGAACAATTCGAAGAAGCTATGGCCCTGTATCAGCGCATCAAAGACGATATCACGGTCGATAAAAAACGCGGCAAAGAGGTAGTGAAACAAGACTTCCAGGCCCTGGCCCTACGCGAGGTCACCCATCCTTACACGGAGCAGGTTTTGCAGCACTTAAACAAGTAAGGGAGCTATTCGGCGGCGCTGTAGTGGTAATAGGCAGCACAGGCCCCCTCCGAGGATACCATAGGAGCCCCTAGTGGATGCAGCGGTGTACACGTTTTACCAAAGGCCGGACAGTCTTTGGGCTTTTTGATGCCCTTCATGATGTCGCCGGCGATACAAACTGAGTTTTCGGGGGCGTCTTTAGGCGGCATGGTGAACTTGCGCTTAGCGTCGAAGGCGGCGTATTTTTCTTTTACCTCGTATCCACTCTGAGGTATGGTGCCAATACCCCGCCACATGCGATCTTTCACTTCGAAGACGTCGAAGATAATCTCCTGGGCGCGTTTGTTCCCTTCTTCGGTAACCATGCGGGTATAGGCATTTTCGACCCTGGCTTCGCCCGTTTCCAATTGCTGTACTGTCAATAAAATACCGTGTAGCAGATCGAGTGGTTCAAAGCCCGTGACTACCAGTGGAATCGCATACTTCCTGGCGAGAGGGAAATACTCGTGATAACCCATGATGGTACATACGTGGCCGGCCGCCAGAAATCCCTGAATGTGCGTATCCTCGTCGGCCATGATAGCCTCTATTGCGGGCGGTACCAGTACGTGGGAAGTCAGAATGGTATAGTTTGTCAGGCCCAATTTAGCGGCATGGACTACCGATAATGCGTTTGCCGGGGCGGTCGTCTCAAACCCTATCGCAAAGAACACCACTTCTTTATCCGGATTCTTTTGTGCTACCTGCACGGCCTCCAGAGGAGAATATAAAAACCGCACGTCCGCTCCTCTGGCCTTGGCTTCCTGCAGGTTCCTTTCAGAGCCGGGTACCCGCATCATATCGCCAAAGGTGCAGAGAATAACCCCGTGCGTCTCGGCGAGGTGAATGGCTTTATCGATCAAATTCAGGGGAGTGACGCAAACCGGGCAGCCGGGGCCGTGCACCATGGTGATTTTATCCGGCAATAAATCCAAAATGCCGTTTTTTACCAGGCTGTGCGTTTGCCCACCACAGACTTCCATAATGGTCCAGGGTTGGGTGACGGTGTGCCCGATTTCGCGGATTACGCGAGTAGCCGCTTCCTCGTCGCGGTATTCGGATAAATATTTCATATTTACTCAATTTCGTGTTGATAGTAGATCAGTTGACCATAGGCGATATTTTCGTCGTTGGGAGATAGCGCTTCATGAAAATACAAAGCAAATTCTTTTCCCCAGTAAAAATCTACCAGATCCACCAGCCAGCCATTTTGGAAAACGCCACCGCTGCACACCATTACTTCGCCCCCATGTTTGCGCACTATGCGCCCGGCATAATCGGCCAGGGTACAGTGAAAGCGTGCCGCCACTACGCTGTGATCTACGCCCTGTTGACGGTCCCTGGCCAGGCGAGTCAACAAAAAATGGGGCAGCTGGTCGGGCAAATCCCGGTCGTAGAGGTAAGACAATTCGCGCCGGGGCAGGGCCTGACGAAAATACTGATGCGCCTGTGCTTCCAGTCGCATGGCGGCTTCGCCTTCAAAGGTCTGCCGGGTAATATCCAGCAAGACGGCCGCCGCCGCATCAAAGAGACGTCCAATGCTTGATGTACGTAACCGCGACGGACCAAGTTGCTGATAAATGCGCCATTCCTCCTGAGAAAACAAGGGTTGAATAGCTGCTTCAACTTCCGGAATTCCGTGTCCGATGGCCCAGGCGGAGATACGGGGCTCGCGGGGCATCTTATCCCCCAATAAAGCGTCGTAAGGCAGTAGCTGATCGACATGCTCAACCTGCCCTTTGGTATAGCGAAAAAACTCTCCACCCCACACCTGACCGTCTTCGCCCAGGCCCGTCCCATCCCAGATTACGCCAATGACCGTTTTGGCGGAAGCCACCAATTGATGCTCGGCCAGGGCGGCCCAAAAATGCGCCCGGTGGTGAGGCACCTGTATATGCGGTAACGCCCACTGCGCAGCCAATTGGCCCGCCAGCTCAGTGGTGAAGTATCCCGGATGCCGATCGGAAAGCACCACTTCAGGCTGAACACCAAAAACGGAGAGCAGGTGTTCCAGCGTACGCTCATAGTTCTGTTGGGTATCGTAATCCGTGGTGTTGCCGAGGTATTGACTGAGATAGGTATTGCCCTGAGCCGTAAAACAAAAAGTACTCTTCAGCAAAGCCCCGGTAGCCAGGATATTTTTTTGCGTAAGCAAAGGCGGCACATCCAACAGGTTGGGCGCTATCCCGCGGGAGCGCCGCATCATGATCGGACGCAGGCGCAATGGTGTATGCACACATACACTATCGTCCTGGGGCACGATAATAGCCCGGTTGCTGGTCAGGATCCCATCGGCCAGCGCAGTCAGGCGAGCAATGGCTTCCTCATCCTCAAATATAATAGGTGCTCCACTTAGGTTCGCACTAGTCGCCACGATGGGGCCGCCAAACTCTTTCAGGAGTAAGGCATAGAGCGGCGTGTAGGGCAACATCACCCCCACCCGGTGCATGCCGGGGGCCACCTCCTCGAAGGCGACGGGTGTGAGTGGGTCAGCCTTGCGGGGAAGCAGCATAATCGGCGCTTCGGTACTTTCCAAATGCACCATATCCCCGGCATTTACGTCCAGGTCTTCGGCCAGGATCAGCAAGTCGTGATACATCAGCGCCAGGGGCTTGGAGGGCCGGCTTTTTCGCTTGCGCAAAAGTTGGATAGCCTCCGCATTGGTAGCATCGCAGGTGAGCAGGTAGCCCCCAATGCCCTTAATAGCAATCAGTTTACCGGCTCGCCAGGCGGCGACTGTATGGGTCAGTAGATCTTCCGCATCATGCCCCGCATCATGCCATTGAGCCGCGGCTACCTCCCAGAAGGACAGTTTTATCGCACAGTCAGGACAGGAGTTGGTCTGAGAAAAATAGCGGCGATCCGTTACGTCGTCGTACTCAGCCCGGCAGGTCGGGCACATAGTAAAGGCAGCCATTGTAGTACGCTCCCGATCGTAGGGCAACCGGTTAATAATAGAATAGCGAGGACCACATTGGGTGCAGGTGGTAAACGGGTAGTAAAACCGGCGATTATTGCGGGCTAAAACCTCTTGCCGGCAGGTCGGACACATGGCAAAGTCGGGAGTAATCAGTAGTTGGGGTGAAGCCTGATCGGTACTTTCCACGATGCGGAAACCCGAATAAGCTTTATCCTCCGGAATAGAACGAATCGTATGGTTCGTGATATGCGATCGCTCCGGGGCTTCCGCCAAAAGTTCATCAATAAAGGACCTGAGGGTAGCCTTGGTTGCCTGTACCTCCAGGTGTACACCATCGTTACCGTTATAGACCCAGCCGGGTAGCTGATATTGCTGTGCCCGTTGGTAGACAAAGGGGCGAAAACCTACCCCCTGCACGATACCTTGTATGTGAATATGCCAGGTGGGTAGCCTCATGATGCGGCCTCCGCATTCAGCGTAGCAATCAATTGGCTGACCTGTTTTTCCAGCACGGGAATACTGTCTACTACGGCCGGACTCATCTCGACGGTCATCGGGGCAATTTCTTCAATGGAAATAGTGAACAGATAAAGCTGGGGCACGTGTCCCAACAGGTACATCGACTCCACCATATCCTTAAGACCGAAATCGTGAGCCGACAGTGCTTGGGGGAAATCGGACGAGAAGCGGGGTTTGATTAGTGTGACCGTACCCGGCGGCTTTCCGTCCATCGTGGCATCGATGAATATGACGGTACCGTAGGCGTCGAAATGACTCATCAGGGTAAAGCCTCCCACACCGCCGTCCATGATGTCGGCCCGTGGAAAATCGACCTCGCAGCGGGCCATTTCGTGGATAAATTGGGGCCCGATACCTTCGTCGCCCATCAGGAAATTGCCGATCCCCAGAATCAGAATATCATTACTGCTCGTACCGGGCTCCGGAGCCGGGCTGAGGCGTTGACTCAGGATGGCTTCTACCGTGCGTTGTTCTCGACTAGTCGACATGTTCTTCCATCTTTTCGGATTGATCAACCGTTTTTTCTTTAACTTCTGTGTTTTGTCCCCGCCGTTTCTTACCTGCCCCGGGCATAAACGGCTTACCTTTTTGCTCTTCTTTATCGTTTTCCAGCGTTTGTCCGTCTTTGACACGCTCGGTGAGGACGAATTTGTAGCCGCTAAATATGGACGACACCTCGCCCCGGCCTTCCAGCCAATCGTGATAGAATACGAGGTAAACGTGTACGATCACAAAGATAATCATTAGCCAGGTGACGGCGTGGTGGATCAGTCGTACCGTGAAGTCGCTCCCGAACAACGGGATTACCCAACTGAACAGTTCCGGGATAAATCCATCAGACATAGGCTCGTAGAGACCGAAGCCCGTAAACATCATCACCAGGGCGAAAAAGAACATAATCAGGTAGGAGGCTCCGGCCACAGCGTTGTGGCCGATAGCAATATTCCCCAGGCGGTGATCTTCGTCCATACCTAGCAGGACATCGACTTTCAGCACATGGCGGATATTTTGCAGGGCTTTTTGCGTAAGCGGGAGGAAGGCCCGCCAGCTAGCGTATTTATTACCGACAAAAGCCCAGTAAATCCGCATGATCATGATGAAGGTAAAGATGTAGGCGGTAGCGAAATGAATAAAGCGTACCGTGCCGAACCAAAACTGATCGCTGGCCTCCGCCCCCGACATAATGGCCGGGGGGTTAGCAATAATGAAGCCGGTCGTGGCCAAAACGGTAATGCATAGCGCGTTGGCCCAGTGAAATACCCGGACAGCCAGTTCCCAAACGTAGACGCGCTTAAATACATAATCTTTCATGACATTGGTGTTTCACGGTTAGATATCGCAGGCAGACAGATGCTGTACCTGGGAAATATGGCGTCCTTTCTCATCGTACAGATGCACCGAACAGGCGATACACGGGTCGAAGGAGTGAATGGTACGCAAGATTTCCAGGGGTAATTCTTCGTCGGCTACCGGTGTCCCGATTAGTGTTGATTCGTAAGATGAGCGCTGACCTTTCGGGTCACGTGGTGAGGCATTCCAGGTAGAGGGCACGACCTGCTGATAGTTGTCCGTCTTGCCGTCCTTAATTTTAATCCAGTGCCCCAGAGCGCCGCGAGGCGCTTCCATAAATCCAACTCCTTTGGCCTCATCCGGCCAGGTGTCGGGTTCCCATCGTTCGGTATTCGCCATGCGCGAATCGCCGTTTTTGATGTTGTTAATCAGGGTATCGTAGAATTCCATACCCCAGCCGGCAGCCAGCTTGGCGCAAATGCCCCGTGCGGCCGTGCGGCCCAGGGTAGAATACAGGGCCTCTACCGGCACATTGAGGTGACGGAGTACGCCGTCGACGGCATCTTTGATCTCTTCATTACCGCGGGCATAGCCGACCAGTACGCGGGCGAGAGGACCTACTTCCATGGCTTTACCTTTCCAGCGTGGGGTTTTAATAAAGCTATACTTCTGTTCGATATCGAGGTGCTCGTAGGGTGGTTTAGGGCCGGAGTAGTTGATCTCCGTTTCCCCGTCCCACGGGTGGAGCGACTCGTCATCACCGTTGGAATAATCGTACCAGGAGTTGTTGACGAATTCGCGGATCTCTTCGTTGTCGCGATGATTTACGTCGTGTACCTGGCTTAGGTCGCGATCGAGGATTACTCCCTGTGGAAATTTAAACGAGGAGATATCGCGATAGCCGTTGGTGGGGAATTCTCCGTATGACATGTAATTGCCAAAGCCTTTGCCGATGGTGCCCCAATCTTTATAGAAGCCGGCAATAGCCAACAGGTCGGGGATGTAGACCTGCTCTACAAACTGTTTGCCCTCTTTCATCAGTTTGCCGACGTAGGCCAGGCGTTCGGCGTTGAGTCCACTGGGGTCGTTGGTGTTGATGGCACAGGCCATACCACCGACCAGGTAGTTGGGGTGTGGGTTTTTGCCCCCAAAGATGGTATGGACTTTGACCATTTCTTTTTGCCACTCGAGTGCTTCCAGGTAGTGGGCTACGGCCATCAGGTTAGCTTCGGGAGGCAGCTTCATGGCGGGGTGTCCCCAATAGCCATTAGCAAAGATGCCCAGTTGCCCACTTTCCACGAATTTGGTGAGCCGCTTCTTTACATCAGAGAAGTAGCCGGGCGAGCTTTTGGGCCAGTTGGAAATACTCTGGGCCAGTTCGGAGGTCGCTTTCGGATCGGCCTTGAGGGAATTCACCACATCGACCCAGTCGAGGGCATGCAGGTGGTAAAAATGCACCACATGGTCGTGCATGTACAGGGCCGAGGCCATGAGGTTGCGGACCATTTCCGCATTGGGTGGAATGACGATGTCGAGGGCATCTTCTACCGCCCGTACCGAAGCCAGGGCGTGTACGGTGGTACATACGCCACAGGTGCGTTGCACGAAGGCCCAAACATCGCGCGGATCACGACCACGCACAATTTTTTCAATGCCTCGCACCATGGTGGAGGAACTCCAGGCATCCGTAATAACACCATCTTTTACTTCAACTTCGATCCGCAGGTGTCCCTCGATACGCGGGACCGGATCGACAACTATTCTTTTGGCCATAGCCTAATTCTTTTAGTAGTTTGTAATACATCATGAGGGTAGTAATGAGGCTAGTCCTCTTTCACTTTTTT
>Ga0102940_1000049_pt1 | contig 72714 bp, 68 predicted proteins | sample SalPonR2_C_D1_MG_FD_78215 | JGI IMG/M metagenome (GOLD analysis project Ga0102940, IMG submission 78215) | Salt pond soil microbial communities from South San Francisco under conditions of wetland restoration - Salt Pond MetaG R2_C_D1_MG | ecosystem: Environmental > Aquatic > Marine > Intertidal... | reverse complement strand
CAAGGTCAATTGGTTAAATGCGAATATTATCTATATGACCAACTTCAGCCAGATCCAAAATGGAAAAATGTAAAATCCGCCAACATGTAATTCCTAAATTTCTTTTTTTTTTGATTTTAATTTACAGAATTATAAATTAAATGGATTCTGAGGATTTTAATAATACACAAAAGAATATTTCTTATCACTCAAATAGAAAAATAAAATCTATTATTTGGGAAATAAAAGGTAACAAGCATAACGAAAATGGACCAGCTTACCAAGAATGGAATGAACAAGGCCAACTAATTGAAGAACAATGGGTAATAAATGGAAAATTTCATAATGAAAATGGACCGGCTTTGCAAATATGGAATAATAGAGGTCAATTAATTAAACAATTATGGGTATGTTATGAATTAATGCATAATGAAAATGGTCCAGCTTATCGAAAATGGAACAATGAAGGGCAGTTAATTGAAGAAAAATGGTATTTAAATGATAAATATCATAATGAAAATGGTCCTGCTTGCAAAGAATGGGATAATCAGGGTCAATTAATTGAAGAAATCTGGGCATTAAATGGAAATAAACATAATAAAAATGGTCCTGCTTATCAAAAATGGAATAACGAAGGTCAATTAATTAAAGAAGAATGGAGAATAGATAATTTATTACATAATGAACATATACCGGCTTTGCGAATATGGAATAATAAAGGACAATTAATTGAAGAAGAATGGAAAATTGATGATTTATTACATAATGAGAATAGACCAGCTTATCAAAAATGGAATGAACAAGGCCAATTAATTGAAGAAAAATGGTGTTTAAATGGAAAATTTCATAATAAAAATGGACCAACTTTGCGAAAATGGAATAATGAAGGCCAATTAATTAAACAAGAATGGAGAGTAGATAATTTATTACATAATAAAAATAGACCAGTTTACCAAGAATGGAATGAACAAGGCCAATTAATTGAAGAAAAATGGGGTTTAAATGGAAAATTTCATAATGAAAATGGACCGGCTTTGCAAGAATGGAATAATAGAGGTCAATTAATTAAACAATCATGGTCATTATATGAATTAATGCATAATGAAAATGGTCCAGCTTATCAAAGATGGAACAATGAAGGCCAGTTAATTGAAGAAGCATGGAAAATAAATGGAAAATATTATAATAAAAATAAACCAACTTATCAAAAATGGAATGACCAAGGTCAATTAATTAAAGAAATTTGGAGATTAAATCAAAAATTGCATAATGAAAATGGTCCAGCTATAAAAATATGGAATGACCAAGGCCAACTTATTAAAGAAATATGGTATTTTTATGGTAAATTACATAATGAAAATGGACCGGCTTTAAAACAATGGGATGATCAAGGTCAATTAGTTAGATGCGAATATTATCTATATGACCAACTTCAGCCAGATCCGAAATGGAAAAATGTAAAATCTGCCAATATGTAATTATTTTAATTTTTTTTTTTGATTTTAATTTACATGATTAAATGGATTTTACAGATTCCAATAATACACAAAAAAATATTTATTATTATCCAAATGGAAAAATAAAATCTATTACTTGGAGAATAAATGACCAAAAATATTGCAAAAATAATAATGAAAGTAAACAGTATTATCGGGAATGGAATGAACAAGGCCAACTAATTGAAGAAGGGTTATATTTAAACGATTTATACCATAATGAAAATGGTCCTGCTTGGAGAAGATGGAATAATCAAGGCAATTTAATTGAAGAAAAATGGTTTTTAAAAAATGAATTACATAATGAAAATGGTCCGGCTTATCAAAAATGGAATGCACAAGGCCAATTAATTTTACAAGTATGGATACTAAATGATTTATTTCATAATGAAAATGGTCCGGCTTATCAAAAATGGAACAATCAAGGCCAACTAATTGAAGAAGAATGGTATTTAAATAATAAATATCATAACAAAAATGGTCCTGCATGTCGACAGTGGAATGACAAAGGACAATTAATTGAAGAAAAATGGTTTTTACATGAATTGAAACATAATGAAAATGGACCGGCTATAAAAAAGTGGAATGACCAAGGTCAATTAATTAAAGAAAAATATTACTTAAACGGCCAACTTCAACCAAATCCGAAATGGAAAAATGTTAAATCTGCCAACATGTAATTATTGATTTTTATTTTTTTTTTTTGATTTTAATTTACATGATTAAATGGATTCTGCAAATTCTAATAACGTAAAAAAATATATTACTTATTATTCAAATGGAAAAATAGAATCTATAAGTTGGCAAATAAATGAACAAAAACATAATGAAAATGGTCCAGCTTATCAAAAATGGAATGAAAAAAGCCAATTAATTGAAGAAGCATGGTATTTAAATGGAAATTATCATAATAAAAATGGTCCTGCTTACCGAAAATGGAATAATGGAGGCCAACTAATTGAAAAAGCATGGTATTTATATGGAAAATATCATAACGAAAATGGTCCTGCTTATCGAAAGTGGAATGACCAGGGTCAATTAATTAAAGAAAGATGGCTTTTAAAAAGAAGATATCATAATGAAAATGGACCGGCCTGGCGAACTTGGAATGATGAAGGCCAACTTATTGAAGAAAAATGGAAAATAAATAACAAATATTATAATAAAAATGGTCCGGCTTGGAGAAATTGGAATAGTCAAGGCCAATTAATTAAAGAAATCTGGAGCATAAATAATTTATATCATAATGAAAATGGTCCAGCTTGGAGACAATGGAATGACCAAGGTCAATTAATTGAAGAAAAATATTACTTAAATGGCCAACTTCAACCAGATCCAAAATGGAAAAATGTAAAATCTGCCAACAAATAATTTTTAATTTTTTTTGATTTTAATTTGCATGATTAAATGGATTCTATAGATTTCAATAACGTAAAAAAATATATATTGTATTATCCAAATGGAAAAGTAAAATCTATAAGTTGGAAAATAAAAGATAAAAAACATAATAAAACTGAACCTGCTTATCGATTCTGGAATGAAAAAGGCCAACTAATTGAAGAACTGTGGTATTTATATGGAAAAATACATAACGAAAATGGTCCGGCTTATCGAGAATGGAATAATGAAGGCCAATTAGTTGAAGAAGAATGGTATTTAAATAATGAATTACATAATAAAAATGGACCGTTTTACAGAAAACGAAATGATAAAGGTCAAATAATTGAAGAACATAATAAAAATGGACCGTCTTACAAAAAATGGAATGACCAAGGTCAATTAATTAAAGAAATATGGTATTTACACGACCAAATACATAATGAAAATGGACCGGCTTATCAAAAATGGAATGATCAAGGTCAATTAATTAAATGCAATTATTACTTAAATGGCCAACTTCAACCAGATCCAAAATGGAAAAATGTAAAATCTGCCAACAAATAATTTTTAATTTTTTTTGATTTTAATTTATACAAAGTAATATTAAAAATATGGAAATTACATATTATTCAAATGGCCAAATGAAATCAAAAAAGTATAAAGTTGGAAATTTTTATCATAAACTGGATGGACCGGCTATCCAAGAATGGAATAAACAAGGCCAATTAATTGAAGAAAAATATTTTATTAGTGGTGCATTACATAGAGTTAATGGTCCGGCTTTAATAAAATGGAATGATAAAGGAAATGTAATTGAAAAACATTGGTATCTTGCATATGCCCGACATAGAATTAACAAACCGGCAATGATTAAATGGAATGATAATGGTAAAATAATTGAAGAAAAATGGTGTTATCTGGGTCTTATACATAATTTAGATAAACCGGCTACTACAAAATGGAATGATGCAGGTAAAATAATTGAACAAGGTTGGTATTTATATTCCCATTCGCATAAAAAAAATGCTCCATCATGGAAAAAATGGAATGATCAAGGCCAACTTATTGAAGAAAGATGGTTTTATTTAACTCATATACACAGAGAAAATGGACCGGCAATGACTAAATGGAATGATAAAGGCCAAATTATTGAAGAAGTTTGGTACAATTTTGATTTGGAACATCGGGAAAACGGACCTGCAATTCAAAGATGGGATGATAATGGCAAACTTATTGAATCGGTATATTTGTTAAACGGACTTCCTCCTAATTCAGAAACAAATAACTAAATAAATTTGATTCTTTTTTTTATAATTAAAATTGCAAAATGAATAAATATATTTACTACTTAAATTCCAACAGAGATGTTGTTAAAAAAAATATGAATGATGAAATTTGCAAAATTATTCCATCATTAAATATGGATATGCATAATTTATTGAATTTATTACATGATATTAATCCTTATTTTTTATTACATGGATTTGATATTTCCAACTCAGGTACTAAAATTATTGCTATTAAATATTTTAGCATAATTGACTTGCATGAAATAGATTGTGATTCAATTAAAGAAATATTGCAAAATACAAATAATAATGATGATGGTTATGATATTGATGATCCTTATTTATCATCTTATATTGTTTCATCCAATTATATGAGTGATTTTTGTGGTAATAAAATTCATATAGGTGGAGAAGATTGTGATCCCGATATAGAAGATTTGTTTAACCAACCAAGTCAAGATTATCAGGAACATGATCAGGAACATGAACATAACAATTAATTAAATTAATTATTTTTTTTATTTTTTTATTACAAGAATTAATTTATAACTTATAATGATTATAGAACACAAACTTAAAAAATTCCTTCAAGAATATAAAATTGTTAAAAACAAGTATTCAGTTATAGAAGATCAATTAAATTTATTCGAATCTGGAATGGATAAATTCCATTATGATACAATTAAATATGTTAAATTATTCTTACAATTGGAGTATCCATCAATTAATTGCAAGAATTTTGTTAAAACTATCAAATTGGCGCAAACTAACAAGGATGATTATATTTTGAATTACAAATTGGAAAGTATTGAAAACCCAAAACATAAAATTATATTTTTAACGATGAAATTTTATTTGGATATGTTAAATAACTTGTCTTTTAAAAACATATCAGTCCGGCAACATATTGATAATTTTAAAAAGTCGGCCATTGGAATTGATCCTGATGTTGATCTGGATATTTGTAATAATTTTATTATATCCGCATTAAATATTACAATGTTCCAACTTTGGGGTATTTATAGATCATATAAAAATCCAGATGTCCGAAATATATTTGTTAATATTTTTAATTCTTCTAATCCAAATGGTATTTGCCAAAATAGTACAAATGTATTATTAAATGGATTTGACTTTGGAACTAATTATGATAAAAAAATTGCATTATTAGAAAAACTGCAATTTCATTTGAATTATATAAAATCTATTCAATCTGATAAATCCAAAAATATTATTTCTGAAAAATTAACAGTTCCACAAATAAAGAAAGAATTAAGCAATTTAAATATTCCGTTTAAATCCAGAATGAAAAAACAAGAATTAATAAATGAATACCAATCTTGGGTTATATTACAATGTAATTTTTGATTTATTATTTATTATTTTTTTTTACTAAATAAATGGCAAACTTGGAAATATTTGGAGAAATATCTACTTTTGGATTTCCAATTGGTAAAGCCTATGAATCTGATATTGCTGTATCTGCTAATTTATGGAATCTTGGTAATAATATCAGGGGAAATAAGTATCTTTTAAATCCAACAGTTGCCGGGATAGTTATTACACTTCCGGCTAATCCGCCTATTGGTTATTCAGTGGCAATTAAAAACACTTCTGCAACAAATAATTTAACTATTAATAATAATATCGGAACCCTGATTTCCAATATAATTCCATCTCAGATTTTAACAATTATTTCATCTGCATCTGCAAATGGCTGGTCAATATTTAATATCAGTAATGAAACTATTTCAAGTGGCGGGTTTAATCCGGAAAGAGTAATTACGGTTGCCCAAACTGGTGGAGATTTTGCAGATGTAAGAGATGCAGTTATTTCAGCAAATGGAAGTTCTCCAACATCTGCAGATCCTATCATAATATTTGTATATCCGGGCACTTATGTTAATGCTTCGGTTATTGTTCTTAATCCGTTTGTTACATTAAAAGGTGTATCCAATAAATCTGTAATATTGCAAAATACTGGAGGTTCATGTATATCAATGAATGACAATTCTTCATTAGAAAACGTAACAATAAATAATACTTCTACAGTGTGTGTTAGTAACAATACTACCGGAAATAATATTAAAATTAAAAACGTAATTATGGAAAATGCTGCAACTGGTTTGGATTATAATGCCGGATCTGGACTTATATTGTCGGATTGCATTTTTTTAAATAATACAGTTGGAATAAATTCTGATGGAACATTTGGTATTTACAAAAATTGCATGCTGGGTGGTAATACTACAGGAATTGTTAATAGCAATACTGTAATGTCGCAGTATTTTAATTTTATTATTAAAAATTCAAATATCGGAATTCAGTGTGTCAGTAGTGGTGTATATATTAAAGATGCAGTATTGGATAATACTCTAAATATAGAAATTGATGGAACACCCAAATTATCAATAGTTGATTCTTGCATATTTGAACCAGGATCCAATTTGGATATTGAATTTAAAAATAATGTTGCACATGAATTGCGTATCCAAAGTTGCACAATTAATCAGGGCAAAATTGTTAAATTTTCAAATAATGATGTAAGAGGATTTTTATTTTTATACGGACAAAGAGATAGTGGGTTATCGGTTCGTGGTGAATTGCAAGTTGGCACTCCAGATCAGCCTCAAGAATCTGTATTTGGTGCAGGTGATAGTACCGGCCAGTTATTGGATGGTGTTCGATTCTTTTATGGAGAAGCCGCAAACAATACCGATCCGGTTGCAAATTTGACCGAGCAAAATGATTTTAATAACCAAGTAAATACAAATTTATTTAATGGGATTACTGCAGATCAGTGTCTATTATTGGCATCTGAAAAATTCTTATTTTCCGGATTTAAAATAAATATTACAACTTCTTCCGATTTGGTTGATTCTTCAAATTTGTTAGTTGAATACTGGAATGGATCGGTTTGGGCAATTGCAGACCGAATGATAACATTAAGCAACGAACCGTTTTTGCCAATTGATTACAAAAATTTATTCCAACTTGGCAATTATCAAATCCGATTAGGTTCTACCCGAGATCCGGATTCCAAAAATACCAGGATTGACCAAGTATTGCTTACTATTGGTACAGTTACTGCATATTGGATTAGACTCCGGTTAGTTGCCGCTTTATCGATTATGCCAACTACTGATTTAATAAAATTGCATACTAACCGGACAGAAATAAATAGTACCGGCTATATTGAATATTTTAATGATGCCCAAATCCGGAAAGCAATTACTATTCCAATTCGATTAACAGAATCTGTCAATAGTACTCCTCAAAATGAAAATGTTTATATTGGCCAAGATGCATTTGGAAATGAGTTGTCAATTAAAGGAGTAGATAATTCATTCCGAACCGGATCTAATAGATTTTTAAGTATTCCATTTGAATTTCCAAATGATATTGATACAAGTAAAGGATTAACATTTGAATTGCGGTTTTTTGGTACTTCTGTAACACCGGGTGATGTATTATTTTCTATTGGTGCCGGTTATATTGTTGATTTTGAAGATGATTCTGGTTCTTTAAGTGATGTATCGGATAACCCAATTGGATTACAAGCTGCTGGTTCTTTAGATGCTTATGACCGGTTACGTACTATTAATGTCGGGCAAAAATTCTTATCTGTTGTATTTAATTTACGAATTGAACCAATTTTAAGTGCCAGAGACAGGTCAAATGGAAGTTCCGGATCCGGATTGGGAGATCTATTATTTATCCGATTTGGCCGATTAGGTGGCAATGCTGCAGATACATATAATGGCAATATTGTTGGAATTAGTTTACGATTAATTTATACCGCTTACAACAATGGAATAGATTTTTAAAAAAATTTAATTGAATATTTTTTTAATAAAATATTAATTATGTCTGATCTTAAAGAATTTAGAGAATTTGGAAATGAATGGGTATCTCAGTATTTGGCATTTTGGCTACAATATAATGAAGATCCTAGAAATCTTTCTTTTTACAATTCTACATTAATCAATGTATTACATTATAATTTATCAGAAATAAAAAGTATTGAACCGGCTGAAAAATTTGACAAAAATATTTTAAAACAATATGGTTCTACTAAATATCAATACATATCTGATTTAATTGTAAATAGTGATTATTCAATTAATCCTGTAACATCTTATCATTTAAAATTAATTGAAGAAAATAATAAATTACTTTATTGTGAAAAAATAAAACTAAAGTCTATTATAAATAATTATCATTCAAGTGACAATGATTTTATTATACCATATTCTGTTAATAGTTTAATGACAAAAAATCCTTTAACTAAGTTTGATTTTGCTAAGGATCATTTTATTTTATTTGATCATGATGTTTTAAATAAAACAAAAGAAGGAATTAATGTTGAGAATTTAATAAATACAGAATTAAATAATGATAATATATATTATTTTCCAATAATAAGAAGTTCATGTTTTTCAGATACAAAAGAAATTATATTTAATACTGCATTTGTTTGGATAGTTTCATTGAAAGAAAAAAATGAAGATATTGAAAAACAACCAAAAATCCAACTATCCAGACAAGATATTATGATCAAACTTGGATATCTTATTTTTAATGAAACCAACCAAGATAAGAAAAAAATGTACTTGGATATGCTGACTAATATAATCACAGAAATTCCGGATAAATGTGTTGTAGATGAAACTTCTGAACAATTATTTCACATAATGGAAAATATTAAAGATATTAAGAAATTTGGAGTAATGCAAATATATGGCAATATTAGCATTTTAGATTTGATTAAGTTTATTCAACTTATTGAAAATTAATTAAATTTTAATTGAATATTTTTTTTAACAAAAAATTAATCATGAAAGGTAAAAAATATGTTGGTGATATGTCAGAATTTGTTGAAACTTGGATTCCTCATTATTTAGCATTTTGGCAACAACTTGGAATTGATGCAAGAAAGAATTGTCATTATAATACTATTATATATCAAATTTTGTCATTTTATAATACAAATTTAAAGAAATTCCAACCAGCCAAAAAGTTGGATATAGACATTCTAAAAAAAGATTTTTATTTTGATCACATAGGTAAAAAAACTATCATAAGATATAAAAAATACGACAATAATGAATGTGATAATTTGGATTTATACGACTTGGAATTAATTTATGAAAATAAAAAAAATGTCAATATTATAAAAAATCTTCTTAATTGCAATGATCACAAAGTAAACTCGGCAGATTTAGATATGACCTATTTCATATTCGACTATGATGTTTTGTTAAAATTAAGACACAATGTTTGTCCAGATAGTTTAAACGACTATTCATTATACAATGTGAGAATTAAATTCTTTCCATGTATCAAAAATATTAGTTTGTCAAAAAATCATGTTGGTATAAATTACCAATATATTCGGATATATTCACTGGCAGAAACAATTGAACCAAAACGAACTGAATATTTTATGGAATTCCCGGCAACTGAAAATTTCCAACTTTTCCAATTTAACTTGGAATCTTTAAAATTGCAACTTATAATGGAACTTGGAAAGTTAATATATTCTGAAAAAAGATTAGATAAAAAAGCAATTTACCTAAATATTCAACTCAACTTGGCAAAAAATGTACCGGAATTAGAAATATTAAATTTCATATTAATGGAAATAATTAACAGCATTGAAAAAACAAAACATTTTAGAGAACTTTCATTTCTAATGATTTCTGATAATTTTAATATATTGGATCTTATTGATTTTATAAAATCATACTAAATTAAATTGATTATTTTTTTTTTAAAAAATCATGCAAGTTGCCGATATCAAAGAATTTATTCAAAATTGGACTATCAATTATGTCAAGTACTGGGATTTACTAGGACTTGATATTACAAGTAGTTATTGGAGAAAAAATGTTTACATGGGAAAGCTTTACAGTTTAAACATGTGCGATATCGATACAACAAGTGAAGATTGTTTTCAAATTGAAATATTCAACAGTTATCTTGATGAAAATTTTGCTATACAAAATTCAAAAATTGATTCTCGGGACGACCTAATGGGGTTTGATGAGATGATGTTGTTGAAAATTAACAAAAATTTCAATAGTTACCTTTTGGGTATTATGGAACAAATTCTTCCAAATCATTCTTGTGTAGACCACAACAAGAATAAGCATGATATTTTGCAAAGTGGTCCATTTGCTCTCTACAGTCTCGACATTTTGTCACAACTGGAAAAATGCAAGTTTAAGTTTTTAAAAACTTCCGATTACATGTTGGAAGTCAAAAAATACCCATGCATTTTCAGTGTGTCAAATGACAGAATGAAAGGATCTTACTTCGGATTTCAAACTTTTTACGTTTATTCGTTAAAGGATAAATCCAATAAGCATAGAGGTTCTCCAGTTGCGTCTCCATTCCAGTTAGAAAAAAACATGTCAGTTATTATTGAAATTGGAAACTTGTTATGCAATGAAACTAAACAAGAAAAAAGAGAATTGTATGCAGACATTCACAACAAACTTGTTAAAAGGTTTCCAAATGATGAAATAGTCAAATCCAGCATGAATGGTTTAATCTACATGTTGGGTGATGACACTGATAGTCTCAAAAAATTGGTTCTGGCACAGTCAGAAAAAAAAATCACAATTTCCAAATTGATTGATTTTATTAAATATTACTAATTTTGGATAACTTTAAGTAAATCTTTATTTTTTTTTTGATTTATTTTTAAAAATAATATAAATAATAAAATATGGAAACAAGTTCTAATTTTTATCCAAATAATCAAATAAGATCTAAATATATTAGAAAAAATAATATATTTCACTGCGAAACTGAACCGGCAATGACATTATGGAATAAAAAAGGAAAAATAATACTTCAAAGATGGTATTTAAATGGAAAGTTGCACAACAAAAATGGTCCTGCGGTGCAAATCTGGAACAATAACAGAGTTTTAATAAACGAAAAATGGTTTATAAATGGCAAGTATCATAATGAAAATGGACCGTCTCACCAAGTTTGGAGTCCATTTGGTATATTATTATTCCAAAGATGGCATTTATATGGGAATTTACATAAAGAGAATGGACCTGCGGTGCGAATCTGGGATTCTAATGGAAATAAGAAATCCGAAACATGGTTTCATGATGGAAATATTCATAGAAATAATGACCAGCCAGCGTACCAAGAATGGGATTCAAAATGCAATATTATAATCAAAAAATGGTATAAACATCATTTAATACATCGTGAAAATAATCCGGCAGTTCAATGTTGGTTTTCAAATGGAAATAAACAAAAAGAAGAATGGATATATTGGGGAAAAAGAACAAAATTGGATGGACCGGCATTATTAACATGGCATGATAATGGAAACATAAAAAGCCAAGTTTGGTATTTAAATGGAGAAAGACATAGAATTAATGGACCTGCCTTAATTCGTTATGATTCATATAAAATAATACAAAAAGAATCCTGGATTGTAATGGGATTATCTCATAAAACAGATGGACCGGCATTAAGCAAATGGATTGATGGAAAGTTGGTAAACGAATCTTGGTATATATATGGAAAAAAACATAAAGAAAATGGACCAGCATTAACTATTTGGGATATATTTGGAAACAAAATACAAGAACATTGGTTTATATTTGGTAAAAAACATAGAATAGATGGACCGGCTTTATCAACATGGCACTCCAACGGTATTCCAATAAACATATCTTTTTACATTGATGATAAATACATTACATCTTTGAATAATTAATACTTGGTACTTGGTACTTGGTACTTGGTACTTGGTATGTAGTATGTAGTATGTAGTATGTAGTATGTAGTATGTAGTATGTAGTATGTAGTATGTAGTATGTAGTATGTGGTAGTATTTGATTTTTTTTTTTGATTAAATTATTGTTAAAAATTAATATTAGTATGTCCAACTTTTACGATTTTTCCGAAATTAGTCAACGCTTGCACGAGGCAATTGATAAAAACAGCAAAGAACATTTTAAAAAACTTTGCGTGTTTTACTTATCCGATCATGATTATCCAATTTACCTTAATTTTGATATTGTGATTCGGATAATTAAACTTCGAAAAATTGATTGGTTCAATAACACTTATTTTACTATTCAGGAAATGGTCAATGTTCTTGCATCTAAGAACGATCATGTCCATAAAGAAATTAAGAAATTGAGTGTTGATGACATGAAGTATTTAGTTTTGACAATTGGGAGTCAGCATTTTTTGTCTTATAACGAACAAAATGAGGAATTTGATGAAAAACTTTACAGAATTATAGAGTTGATGGAAAATGCGGAAATTCATCGATATGCTTATGAACAGTTTGGCGAGTATTTTTCATATGTCCGGATTTCAGTAGAACCAACTATTGTTGAATATTACCAACTAACTAGTGCCATTAATTACATCTTTGCATGTAACGATTCGGAACTATTAATTGAAAATATGATGCAGCATATGGTTCAACCTAGGAATTTTACTGATAATCTGAAAGATTGTTATTTTGGAAGTGAACTGGTTATAACCTCTGTAAAGCAATTAATTTGCTATTTCCGAGACCAGCCAAATTTATCAATTCGGATATTTGCATATCTTATGAAAACTCCTTCATTTAAGTTTTACAGTGATGAATTTTACAAGTACTTGCACAAAGATCAGTATGAAATTCTTTTATTGATATTTCCTTGGTGTGAGAAATTTTTTGGTAACGCATTATTTTACATGGTTGGAAGGAAGAACTTTATGAAATACCAAGCTTTTCTTGTCAGACTAAAAATTCCCAAAATCAAATTGCGATATAAAAAAATGTATAGATTTCATCCGTACTAAATTGGATCCCGATTACTAACAAAAAAAATGATTTTTTTTTTCATATAAATTAATTGTTAGGTAGTATAAATGAATTTTGCAAATATTCTTAAAATTATTGATTTTCAAAAGGATTTTTATGAAACATGCAACTTGGAGTTTATTGAAAATCCCAATGATTGCAGTTTTATCAACCATACTGATTTTAGTGAAAAGCAACTTTTGGATCGCAAACGGGAAATTTATTTTGATAGACAAAGTGAAAATTTAATTCATGTCGGAATTCGTCCATATTCCGAATTAGATTATGCAAAAAATGAACAGGTTTTCAATTCGTTGATTGCACCTTCTCGATTGTTTAATTTAAACATCAAACATTCGAAAAATTTGAAACTATTTAACAATGTTTTGCGATTTATTGTTAAACACAATAAAGACGATCCTTACAAAATTGTTTACCGTCCGGAAGAGTTTTCTTATTCGGATATTTCTTGCAATTCAGTAGGTTCATCTAACAAAACTTGGTCATTTTTATTGTCAGGAAATTTGATATTAGAAATTGTGTTTAATACGCCTAAATCGGAATATAAAACTCTTGCCGGTGATATTGTTAAACAAAACAAATACATACCGGATAAGTATTTTATTGTTCATGGTAAAAATGCCGAGTATCAAAAAAAACTAACTTATGTTGATATTCCATACTAAACAATTTAAACTATTCATTATTTTTTTTTGATTTTAAATAATTATAATAAATATGAATACAACATCTAATTTTTTGTTTCTTTACCAAGATTGGATTAAAACTAAAACATATAAACTTCCTCTTACAGTTCCAATTGTTAACAACAAACATTATGATTTAAATATTTTAGACATGGATTTAAAATTGTTTAAACATTGCGTTGACAATAAAGATTTTAATAAAATTTCAATATTAAGTTCTTATGTTAAATCCACGTATTATATATTTCGGACTAAACAAAGTAGTGAAGATCCTGAATTTGTTCCCCGGGATATATATTTGGATAATTTAAGAGAACCAAAAAATAAAGAAATATTTGATTCGTTTATAAAAATTTATTCATATAATATCGACTCAAATTGTTGTTTAAATAAAAAAGGATCGGATAGTATTTTTGAATATTCCAATGATATTACATCTACATTTATATACTCAAAGCAGTTAATTGAATTAATTGATAAATCTTCAATTGAAGACATAAAATATATTGTAATGAGAATATTGGAAAAAAATTGTATTAATTTTAAATATTTTATTGTACAAGGAGAATTTACAGATTATCTTTATTACAAAGAATTGATCTATTTTTACATTCCGGAAGATTTTATCGAAATAAAAATATACAATATTCTCTTTAATATGTCATTTGTTGAAGGTAAATCGGAAATTCAAAAGAAATATCTTTCTATTATCAATGAACAATTGCACGATTGTTTCGATCCGGATGAAGTATTAGATTTAATTGTTAATAAAATGACTTTAGAATTATCCAATGAGCAACTCCGGCAATTAATATTATGTATTAAACGCAAATATGATTTAAATGATATAATAAGTTTTATTAAAAATCTAGAATAATCAATGAATAATCAATGAATAATCAATGAATAATAGGTAAAAAAAAAAATGATTTTTTTTTTGCAATAAAATAATTAGTTATGTCCGGCCAAGATAATCAAATCACTCCAGAAACTAACTGGTCATATGATGGAAGTATGGATGCTAGTGAATGGTATTCCAATACTGTTTCTTACGAGTATCCTAGTATTATTGGCGAGTAATTAGTATAAATTGCTTAGAATTAAAACAAAACTAAACAAAAAAACTAAAACAAAACTAAAACACAAAACAAAACTAAAATATTTTTTTTTTTAAAATATTATAAAAATGATTTTTTTTTATCAAAAAACAATATCAAATGAGTTATTTCAAAAACAATACTCCACATCAGTTTTCATTAAAATGGATGTCCAAGGTTAATGAATTTTGGAGATTTTTTGGTATTAGCAAACATATTGATTTTACTAGAAACCATGTACCAATTAATGCACAATGGGGTCCAAATAATGATTTATTTGATGAAAATTGCGATTCGTATGTTGATTATTATCTCAATGACGATTATGAACTTAAACGTTGCAAAGATACCAGTTTGATATCAAGATCGCATATCAATACTTGGATAAACAACATAAACTTTTTTGATTATGACTTGATAATTGAACAATGCAACAAAATAAGTTCATATGTTGGCGAAATATACTTTCCAACTTATCCAATTTATGATATCAATACTTGGGAACATGACGATTTTTCATTTATCATATTTGATGAGCAAGTATTGGAAGTTCTCAGAAATGGAAAATTTATTTATAGCGGGTTTGAAATTAAAGAGTATAGATTTCCATTAATTACAGAAACAAATCAAAATTCCAAGTTTGGTCTTAGTTATGGGTATGTCATGGTTGTATCATTGAAAAATGACGATTTTAAATTGTTAAACAAAATTGTAAAATACATTGCAAGATCTAGTGATGATAAAATCAACAATTATTTGTTGAAATTGCACAAAATTGTTTTAAAAAAAATCAATAATCAAACTTATGATCTTCATGGATTTTTAACATCAATTATCAATGATACAAATGATAAAGATCTTATGAAATGTATTATTAATTATATGAATCAAAGAAATACAAATTTGTATGAATTGTATTACTATATAATTATGTAAGTTGGTTAACTATCATTTATTTTTTTTTTATAATTTTATTAAAACAAATAAACTCTTTATTAAATGGAAATTAACCCAAAAATAAGTGTGAATAAATTTCTTCAAATATACGGAAAAGAATTTCAAAAATACTATAATGATATTAATTTGGGTTCATTATTTGAAAAGTATAAAAAACAAATTTCATATTGGATAGCTGGGGAACCAAAGTGTCAATATAAATGGGAAGAAAGTTACACTTTGCAATTCCGGGCATTTAAGGGAAATATTTTGGATATAATCATTAAAAATCCAAAAGAAAATATTATTTCCTTAATATTTCCGAATGAAACAGGTATTGATACTCTTGACTTGCCAACTTTGGAGTTATTAAAAAATTCCAATCAAATAAAAGTAAACCTGCCAGATATTGAAGTTAACAATTTATCTTGTATGAAGCCAGTATTAAAAAAAAAATACACTTTACCAGGTATTTCTAAATATTGGAATCTTTATATTTATACTACTTTTGAAGATAACTCTAATTGCAAAAATAACTCCATTTCGGGTGACCAATATTTAATAGATCAATTATTAAAACAAATGGTTGAAGAAGAAGATCGGAACAAAAAAATGATTTTAATGAAACTTTGCCAATATATTATAAATGGAAAAACATTGGAAAGTTTAAAGGATTTAATCGGATATCTGACATTGCAATTTAATAGTGATTTTTTAGAGAAAAAAAATATTAATCAGCTTATGCAATATTTGAACAATTTATTAAATTTACTTGAAATAAAATGTGAAATATAAATTGATTTATTAATTTTACCAATTTTGTTATTTTTTTTTTATTAATTTTGTTTATGCAAAACGTTGATTGGCGACACCATCTGCAACTAAGATAAAATTGAGAGTGCAAGCAGTAACAAGTACGTTAGTTTTAATAAATGAACTGACTGGTTCGGATACATCACTAAAACCATCAGGAACAGTAAATCTGCTTGGAGTTGTTACGGCAGTATAAGATAAATCAATCTTTCTATTTTTGGTAACTCCGGCTGTTCCGAATAGTAATTCTGATCCTGGTTTTTGAGAGAAATTGATGAATAGTGGTCTAACTTCTTCATCATTATAATGCCATAATCCATTATAATAGACATATGGTTGCCAAGTATCATAGTATACACGATCCTGAACTGGATAATATTCAACATCATGAATGTTAACACCAAGAGTTCTAATAACTGGTTCGGATTGTCTGTACATAGTATATTCAGATTGAACTTTGTGAATATAATAATCATTAACTGTTCCATCAAAATCTCTATGTTTAACAGAAACGTATTTATGAACTGGAGTATTAACTTGGTGGCCGAGTTTATGCCAATCGGTTGCAACATTAAATTGAGTTTCAGTTGTATTAGCATTTGGAATATCCCGAAGTTGCATAAATTCAATTGGGAATTTATAATTAAGTTCGGTTGTTGCGGAATCATTATCTTTAATGGAAAACAAACTGTCTTTATAAAGTCGGATCATTTCAAATACAATTCTTCCGATTAAGCAATAATGAAGTGCGTCAGTAAGGTAAAGAAACATACTAATCATAGATGCATTTGGATTGTAGTTAGATTCAACAACTGGATTAGAGTTAGGAATGAATACAGGAATATGTCTTGTATTAATAATTCTTGGGTTATCAATACTACCAGCTTGTTCGGCGGCAGTTGGAGTAGCAGAAGTTGTTGATGTATATAATTCAACACGTTCTTCAATAAATGTATTTCCGGCAACTGCATAGTATAATTCACTAAGTCTAGTTGTATCAAATTGATAACATACATCAGCATCGGAAGTAAGAGCTGCAGGGAAAGAATCACATCTTTTCATTGTGTGTTGGAAGAATAATGGGACAAATACTTGAGTGGCAGGTTGGGTAGCCTTAGGGGTTTGAAGTCCATTTGCATATTGATTATATTCACGGAAAGTATCAAGTGCAGATAAACCTTCACCAAGACCGGCACCATGTTGGCCAGAATTGGATACGCGACTTCCGACTCTTTCTCTAACTACTTCTTGTCCAATAAGTTCATCAAATAATGTCCTATCAGAATTATGAAGCATTCTGGTTTGTCTCATTAATAGAGGTTTGGAACTTGTATATTCATCAACAACACTTTGCTCAACTACAAATCTGGCATTTGTAATAATTTTGAGTCCAGGTAAATCGGTTGCACGTACCCAATTTGCTCTTTGAACTCTTGGAAGACCAGCATTGGCTGGATCACCATAACCATTCTCATTAGGTGCAGCATTTCTTCCATCCGGTCCAGCAATAAATTGTCCATGTTCATTAACATAAGTATATGAAATACCACCAACAGATCCAACTCCATTTGTACTAGATCTAATGTAATATTCTGTTCCATCATCTGAAACAATAAGAGTTTCCTCAGGAGCAGTAGAATCATAATTGAAACCGTTTCGAACTAATACTCTACTTAATTCAGTTGCAGTTGCAGCATTACCAGTACCAAAATTCCATGGTCCACCATTTGTTTGTCTAATATCTGGATCGGCAGCACGAACAATAATATCAGGAAGGTCGGCAGCATTACATGATACTTCAGGAAGATTAAATGTAACATAAGAGTCGTTAATATAATCGCAATTATGTTTTAATCGGAATTCTACACACCCACCAAGGTTGCCAGTTCCGGTATGTTTAACTGGTTCCATTGCCATTAAAACGGTTGGACGGAATGTTTTTGCCATAATATAGGAGTGAGTTGCATTAATAAAATTTGGACTAACAGATGCAACATTAGTTGATGCTGGTGATCCGCATGAACCTCCTTGACCTTGGCCGGGTCGGGAAATTGCATTAATAATACGAGAATTTAATAATCCCGGGGCATATGCCAAAACTTGAACTTTACTATGTGGAGTATTAAGTTGTACTGCGACAGATGTTGCAACCATTTTGGTTATGTTCAAAATAAAAAAATAAAAATTAATTAATGACAAAATAAAAAATAATTAAATTTACTTCACAATATAATATTTTTCATTTTCATATATATCATGTGGTGTGTATATGAATGGTTCAAATACGTGAATTTTATCATTGACATTTTTTAATTTTTTATCTTTGTCGTCAAATGATTCCGGTTTTTGAATAAATATAAATCGGAGAAATTCTTTAATTTTTTGACTATTTGGCATTAATATGTAAAGTGTTTTAAAAATATTAAATGCATAATTAATTGCATATTTGTTTGGATAAAGTTGTTGGAATGTTGCCGATATGTCCATAAAAACTTCAAATAATATCATAGATTCAGTTGCAGATAATTTTGGAATATGCAAATCCGGATACATTCTGATAAGAATATAATTTGCCTGACTTTTATATTTATTTATTTCATATTTTTTTCCTTCATAAGTAATGCAGCCGGATTTAGACATATAATACATAAGTGAATAAGTATAATGAACACATTGTCGGATATCAATATTTTGCTCATCAAACCGATTTCTTAATATTTGGATAACACCATCAGGTAATATATTTTTTTTTGGAGCGACACCATTTATTTTTTGAACAATTTCTGTAAAATGTTTGGGAATGTTGGTTTTAGATTGTCTTACTTCTTCATTATTGTATGATGTATCTTCAAATTTGGCAATCCTGCCTCGGATATTGTTGCAATTTTCACAAACATACTGTTTATTTTTATATAAATATTCAATTCCGCATTCCGGGCATTTGTTAAATTTTACTTTTTTTATGATTAATAAATTATTTTGATATGATTTTAATCGGCGCTTTATAGAATTTAATTCTGGCGATAATAATGTTATCGAATTAAAGTTTTTTCTACAAATTAAATAATATTGATGAATATTGTTTACCAACTCGAATAAAAATAAATTATCTATTTGGTCAATAATTTCAAGTAATTCAAAATCTTTACTTATTAATGTTTTTATTTCCAAAAGCGAATCTTGGTTATAACCAATTTCCGACAATTGGGAATCAATATTTATAATATTAATAACATCTTTTTGTATTTCATGTATATCTAGTGAGACACTTTTTGTAATTTTCATTTACTATTAATAAGATAAATAATAATAAAAAAAAATTATTTAAATTTTAACACAACAATCCAATCCAATTAAAGCAACTTTTTTAATTGTTTAAATATTGGCCTATCATTACACTTTTTGATATTTTTTTTACTAATTATGTAAAACAAATTATTATTTAAAATAATAATTCAATGACAAAAAAAAGAAGAAATGTCAATATTTGAATTAAAAACAGAATTTATTGAATCGGTAGAATCGGTTATGCAATCCAATATGGCCGAATCAGAAAAAAAAAGAAAAATCAATAATTTGGTTCAAAAATTGGATATTTTAGATAAACGAGTTTACATTGAATTATGCCGACTTTTCAATGCTCGGTTGGTATCTGATAAATGCAATAAAAAAGACTCTGGAAAATTGAATTTGATTGAAATTGACAATATGAATCAAGAATTTGTCCACCAAATGATGTTTGTATCAATGATTCATTATGTATTTGCCAGATTTGAAGATTTTGATTATCCTGGCCGGTATAAAAAACATGTCAGAAGATTTATTGAACATGCATTTGGAAATATTGATAATAAACATCTTGGTCCTATTTATGAATTATTCAGACAAAATGTGGAACAAAATGGGCCAACTTCCATACCAACTTCTAATGATCCAACTTCTAATGATCCAACTTCTAATGATCCAACTTCTAATGATCCAACTTCTAGTGATTCAAATTCTAATAAAACACCAAAGTCGGTCTCGGATGAATTATCAAAAGTTCTTCAAGATGTCCGACCAAGTTTTGAACAGTGGAATAACGCATTTACTTTCATGACTGGTAATTATGAAGAAATGCGAACTATGACATCGGCACTATTTGGAAGCCAACCAACTATTGAATCTAGAATCCGCAGTCATGGTGTGTTTGATAACCAAAAAGAAGTTGATGAATATCGTATTAAAGAAGCAGAAAATATTGACGGAATTGCATATTCTATTCCAGTTGGAAAGAATGTTTTAACTGATCCATTCCGAGATGTACGAGAAGAAACAGTTATTTATAATCCAAATGATCCAGAATTTGAAAAATTATCTCGTCAAAATACTATTCGGAAACGTGTTGAAAGGCAAGGTATGTTACACCGAATTAAACAAAGCGAGCGTGCAAGTAAGGAAGAATCTCAAAGATTACAAAAATTGCAATCGACACTTAACTCGGTTGACAAAAAGATACAAGATCCAAAAACTTCCAAAGAGGAATACATAGTTGTCCAAGAATACAAAAATGAATTGAATAAAGCACTTAATAAATATATTGATTCTGCAATTCCAGATAATGTAGTACCACTAAAAGTTGGCAATGAAGAAAGGTTAGTCCCAGTAGAACTTTATGACGAACTTAAAAAACAAACCGAATATTCTTCTGATAGAAATTAATTTATAATTATATTTTTTTACTATAAATATATGTCTTTTTTGGAGCAATATTTAAATAAAAAACAAGAAGTTCAAAATGTTGGAAAAGAATTGGAAAAATTAGAACAATCGGTTGGAACTTTTCAATTAGAAAAAATATATCATACTTGCATGTATTATCAATTTAAACCATCTAATGTATCATCTGATTTAACCAAGTTAGATGAAATTACAGTTAATGGTACTAAATATAAAATTATTATTGATTTTTTATCAAAATATGGACCTGGTGATTATTTTGGTGTTGACAAATTAATTGAAACTTTGCCATTCTCGGAACAAGAAGAGCATTACAAAAATATGGAAATTTTAGAATCTCTTTTATTGCATAATTCCATTATGATGTATAAATCTCTTAATCCAACTCGCCGAATTGCACATAAAGAACTAACTTGTTTGTATAAAAGCAAAAAAAAGATGTATACATATCAATATCCGGGTGATGAATATAAACAATACCGACTTGGATTCATTGGAGTTGAAGAAGAATCTGGGCCGATTCCGGTTTAATTAAATTTGATTTATTTTAAGATCTTTTATTTTTTTTTTTTAGTAAATGATACTAAAATTTCGAAATAAAACCGGGTATACTATTTCACTTAAAAATACACAAACAAATAATTTTTATGAATTATTATCAACTGCAAATGGAGAAACATTTGTTTGCTCGGATAATGTTAATACTTTCCAATCAACTAATAATTATGTATTAATACAAATTGTATCAAATGAACCAATTATATATGCAGCTTCTATTCCAATGCCCCAAGGTTCGCATGCCAAACAAGAGTTGGAAATTATTCAAATGGAAATTGGCATTGCAACAAATGGAATTTTATTAACTGATTGTTCCAATTATGATAATGTTCCGCAATCAAATAAAATTGTAGAAATTGGAAATACATATTCACTTCCGGACAATTTATCAAAAGATCCAACTTCTAAGGCAATGATAGTCGGACTTGGTAAATACCGATCTGCACCGGAATTTGGCCTTGATATTATTAAAGAAGACGAATTTTACAATTTGAAATTTTCCAACAAAACCGATTCCGGGTATGATTATATAACTGAACATATACTAAATATCTATTCTTATACAAATGCAAAACGTCCAATTGATTTGGCAAATGCGATTGGATACTTGGTTGTAATATTTTTACTGATAATTACAATAATTTCCATTTTATTGGTAATTTACATTGCCAGAATGCGCAGATTTGGAGGATTGTATTTGAATAAAACGTTAAAAGATGCATTGCACAAAATAGATAGTCTTGAACCGGATAAAAATCGTAAAGAAAAAAATGAAAAAGAAATAAACTTGGATCCATTTAATTATTAAAAAATTATATCAAAATAAATTATTATATTTTTTTTTCTTTGTAATCATAAATGCCTCCTAAAGTTGCAAAAAAAGGAAATACATCCAATTTGGTTTCTGCTGAGAAAAGAGAAAAAATGAATAAATTCTATAAAAAGGACCGGCCAAAGTTTGAAGCACATTTAGGCAATCCGGATAATTTAACCAGAGGTCAAAAATCATTTTTAATGAAACGGGCTTGGTCACATGCAAGAGGTGAAAATGTAGATTCTACATTCCCATACTCCAGTTGGAAATCTTATGAATCCAAAATGAAATCTACATTTGCTGCCAGGGATAAAAAGAAACAACAAAAGAAAGAACGAAAACAGGCAGCAAAGGCAAAAGTAAAAGAGCAAGAAAAAAAAAGAAAGATGAAAGAACGCAAATTAAAATCTGCATCAAAAAAAAATAATTAATTTTCTTTATTTATAAAAAATTATTGTAGAGGATTTTCATATTCATCTTCGGAGTCTGAAAATTCATTAAAATAATCATTTACATCATAAGAACTATTTTTTTTACCTAAATTCTTCAAATAAACAGTTATAAGTGGAGTTCCCAATGTCCGAATAAGTTGGATAATTGAAATAAAATTTTCACCAACTACACCATTTACTTTCTTTGCGCATTTATTAGTTTCACGTTTAATATATGATATTTTTTGCTTTACTTGTATATCATAACCGGTTAAATCTGGGATTTTTTTATTCAAAACTGGAACATTTCTTTCCCCATTAAATACTTTAGAAACAATCTGGGAGTACATAATTATAAAATCCCGAATACCACTTGATGTCAAATTGTCTCTATATTCTCGATCCAATATTTCTCTATATTCGGCAGCATAATTGATATTTTGTTTGGATTTTTCATATTTTTCTTCAAAGTTTTTTGGTAGTGAACCGATTTGCTGTATTTCATCTCGAATACTCATAATTTCTTGCAATATATCATAATGATTTTTTGAAATTTTAGTACTTTCCATATTTCCTTCTGAGTTTTCATTCTCAATACTAATTTCTAAAGATTCTTCTTGGTCAGTTATTTTAGTTTTTTTAGTTTTTTTGTTAAAAATTTCATCAGATTCTTCAAATTCTTCCGATTCACCAAATTCTTCCATTTGCTCATGTTCTTCAAATTCTTTATTCTTGGTTTCCAACTTTGGTTCCGGTTTTATATTTATTCGAGAATACCCTTCCCGATTTGGGTTTAAAATATCATCTTGTTCCATTATAGATTCATTTGATAATGATTCACTTATTTCTATTTCTGCTTCTTTTGCCGGGGTTTGTATGTATATATCATCCGAAGTATCATCTTGGGGTTCTTCATATATAATAGATGAACTATCATTTTCATTTCTTCTTCTTTCAATTTCTTCAAAATTTAATCCAAAATTGCTAGATTCTTCATTTTTTTCATCAAATATTTCTTTAATATTATCCATATCGGTAAGTAATGACTGTTTATCATCATATTCTTCTACAAATTTGACATCAGAATCTTTTATATTTGTAGGATTAATAAACTTTTCTAGTTTAACCAAGTTTGCCATCTTTTTGATTAAAAAAAAACCTCATAATAAATTTTAATTTCAAAGTATAATTTAGGCAGAAGTAAAATAATTGGATTCTATCATAATTCTCCAATTCATATCTTCGGTTGGTCCACCATCAAATGCCGGAGATACAACATTCAAGCGGAAATCACCAGTATTGATACTAATAAATATATCGGCATCACTTGTTATTGTAGTTGCACCAATATATGATCGATTTTTAGAAAGAACATTTACTTGGTCATTGGTACCATCAACAAGAGCATTAAAAGTTGCTTCAATATGGGCTGTTCGGGCTGAAGCTGGTGTTTTTCCAACTGCTACAACCCTAAAACTGTAAGCAGTATTATTACTAGTATTGGTAATTACTTGAGAAGTATCCCCATCATTAAATGATCGAAAATAAATACTTTGACCGGGACTAGAACTTGCAGTTCCTTCTAAAGTATCACCATTAAATTTTGTAAATTGCGAATATGATTGAACTATTGCATCAGTAAATTCATTTGTAAATATATTATTGTTACCACTCATTGCAATAGAATTAATACCATTATTAATTGATCGCCCAATGGCTATAGTATTTGTATTAGTTGCAACACCAGAAAGCATTTGAATAGTAGGAGTAACTGCTCCAATTGAATTTCCAACTGAAAAATAATCCACAATAGTACCACCAACATTATTGGTTACTTCAAACATTTTAAGTGCATTTAAGCCATCCGGACTTTGAATATTGACACTGCCATTTGTAAGAGATAATGCTATTTTTGGATCAGTAGGACCGGAATTATTATATGCATCTTGAAGGGTTTCTACAGATTGGGATGAAGATTCGGTTAATGATCCAAATATATACCAATCATCAGCATTATTTACACTTCCAATTAACACTACTGATTCCAGTGGTTGAAGTGTAATAATTGTTGCTCCAGCATTGCTATTAATAACCAAACTATTTGTTGCAGATACATTTTTAATATTGACTTTATATCCGTGTTGGGCGCCAGTTCCGGCAGCAAATCCGACATTTCCAACAGTTGGCAATGTAACAATCCGGCCATCAGCATCTGGATTTAATAAATATCTTTCTGCCGCAAAAAACAAATCCCAAAGGTTAACATTTGCAGCTACTACCGAATCATAAGACAACCCAAGTTGGCCACCATTGGTTGAAAAATCCCCAAATAATTCATTTCTTGATAATGAATATTCGTTTGTTGTCATTTTTTAAATTGATAAAAAAAATATTTTAATAAATATTTATTAAAATAAAAAACAAAAAAAAATGAAAAACGAACTTTTAAAATTATCCCCAGAATTTGAAAAATATCAATACTCAAATGATATAATTTTGGATCTATACCATTTTATGAAATTTGATTTAATAAAATTAATTATTGAAAAATATCCAAGTTTTTTAATGATAAATAAAATCAATCATTTGTCATATTGGGCAACCATAGATTCCAATATAGATATAATTAATGCAATATTGGAATCCCCGTTTTTAAAAAATCATTCATATAAGGCAATTTATATTGCAGCATGCAGAATTGGAAATGATAAATTAGTTAACCGAGTTTATCCTTATATTACCCAATTAATCAATTATCCATTTTACATATATTCCGGTTTAAAAAGTAGTTGCGACTCGGTTAACAAATTAAGTCTTAATACAATTGACAAATTAACAGATTTGTGTAGTGAAACATATTTAGATTTTTTATACGAAAAAGCATGCAAATCTGGCAATCATAGATTGGTAATTTATTTAGTTCTTAAATATCCAAATGTCCGATTGTATCAAAAAAAAAATATTATATTTTATGTAAATTTAAAAATTAAAAAACTTATTGTTAAATTGGAAAATGTAAAATCATCAGAAAAGAAACTTATATACAAAAGTAAGTTGAAAAAGTATGATAAAATATTGTCATATTTAATAAATAAAGAATACTTGCCAGATACAATTTTATTTATTGATATAAACTATCTTAATAAAAATAAATTAACTAAATCTTGTTTAATGCATGGCTGATTTTGATCGAGGAAAATAAAAATAATTAATTAATCCATCAATATTTGATATAAAATCTTCCAAGTTTATATTTTTTTTCTCATTATTTTTCTCATTATTTTTCTCATTATTTTTTTCATTATTTTTTTCATTATTGTTATTATAACTATTTACAATTTGTTTAAATATATCCATATGACTGGTATATTTATAATCTCGAAGTTGGATAATATGAGTAATGTATACATGAAACATATATTCAAATGAAAATATTTTAATTAAATTGTATTTTGTCAAAAATGGTATTATCCAGTTTAATTGGAAATATTCTTTTAATTCCATTATTTGCATCCAAAAGCTTTCATTTTGGTATTCTATGGTGGAATAAACATTTTTTATTACATCAATTTGTTTTGTTTTTAACTTTTCTCTTAATGTTGCGCAACTATATAAAGATAATTTCAAAGACGGAACTATCATATCTTTAGTTGGATGTAAATGGGATAAAATAACAAATATTTCCATTAATTGGTCATCCCAACTTAATCCTAAATCGATATTATCATTAGAAATAAAATTAACATCTGAAATTATGTTTTCAATTTTTGTCATTTAAAAACAATAAAATAAAATAAAAAAAAATAAAAAAAAATTACTTCATACGATCAAAAGTCGGAAAAGTTGGAAAAGTCGGAACTAGAATGTTAAATCTAATTCTGATAATACGTAACCATCTTGCAAAAGGCTGAAAAAGCTGCGTATTTATCTTTTTTTTCTAATTCCAAATATTGGCAAATATATTTACCAAAAATGACTTTTGATTTTTCGCAATCTTTCAAAACTAAATTGGCAAAATAGAAAAAACTTTCATACCCCGGGTTGAACATTTGAACTGGCTTAGGAGAAACATCCTCAGCAATCCAAGTTTTTTTTGGAATAATCTTTTGAAGTTTTTCAATTGCAAAAGTTATGTCAGCATTGTGAAACTTAATATGGGTTTGAAGCAAATCAAGAATTTTAATGTTGTTAACTCTTTCCAATTCAGGAATTTGAAAATAAATGTTGTTGGAAAATAATTCCTCTGCTGGTTCAATGTTAAGAAGTTGGAACACATACAAGAATTTCTGAAATTCTTTGTTGTAAAATTCCTTGGAGCATCCTTTAAGATTTTCTTTGGTAAAAACTTGGTTGATAACACTTTCTCTGTAACACATTGTAACTAACACTAACACTTGTTATTTGATAGGAAAAAAATTAATCATTTTTTTTATTCCATAAAGAATATTTAAACATTTGGATACAATCCAACTGGGCAACCTTGGCCATTGCACTGTTTTCTTTGCATTCTCATTAATTGGGTTGTAAAATCCGGCCTCATTATAGTTTTTGGTTTTGTATCCGCTTCATTCTCCATTATCCGGCGAAGTGTTTCTGCTTTATATTCTTTTTGTGTTAAATCACCTTTAATTGGATTATATGATGCAGCATTGGCAGCATATTGAGGAATGTTTTCTGGATTAAACCTGGCCAAATGATCATCTCCATATTTATAAACTGGCATTTCCGATCTAAACCTTCTTGCCAATTCTTGACCAACCCGGCCACCTTCTGATGATGGTCCATAATTATACAACACATTTAAACGTTCTCCCAAATATGGATCATCTCCAAGTGTAGACCCGGCAGGATCATATGGTCCATAATAAGTATTCCTATTTGCATAATCATCAATACGTTCTTTATTAAGTCGGCCAAAATTGGTAAGATACGTATCTGGACGTTTCTCTTCAAACTTTTTAATATATTTGGCTTCTCCTGGTATGTATGTTTTATAACCTTGGCAATATTGTTTGTCACAATTTTTCAAACTTGGCAATTTATTCATTACAAGTCCGTATGACGCTGCAAGTTTATTGGTAGTTTTATCATACATGTAAGGCCGGCCATATACATCAAACTCGGGAGTGTATCGGAATTCTGGAGATACATGTGCTAACTCGGAAGGAGTTGTTCCCATAGTATTATTGGAATGCAACTTAAAACGCTCACGAGGTAAATTGTCAGTATAATCTTCTTCTGCCAATCGGAGTTCTTCCGGCATAGAATGGGTATTTCTGTCCATCATTTTTCGTTGCTTTACTCGGCCTCTAAAATAATCCGATCGGAGTCTTATTTTGGACTCATCATCAAGAACATCTCCAAGTCGCTGACCTCCGACATTAATATTTTCTACTATTGAAGCAGTTGTACCATTTTGAATCCGGGATGTTCTATGAAGACCTTCTTTAATAAATTCTGGAGAATCCATAAAATGTATTGGATTTTCATAAAAACTTACTTTATTATTAAATATCCATTGGCCTTCCGACTTAGCCTCTGGATCATGTAAATCATTATCTTGCGGATTAAAATGCATAGTACCAGCCAAATAATGCAAGAAATCTTTATTCATTTTTGCCAATCCGCCAATGTCAATTAAAACCGAATCTTGTTTACGGTACCAATTGACGGCTTCATTTTTAAGATCCCGACTAATGGTATCCCACCGATCTTCCGGATATATATCTCTAGCATAAAAGATCAACCTATTAATATTTTCGTTAGATAAAAATTGCGGCATTTATTAAGGAAAAATAAAATTGATTTTTTATAATTCTATTTTATTATATAAATATTGCCATTGAAAAAACGTATTAAATTAAATTGAAAATATTTTTGTTAAAAAAAATATCATGGACGAACAATTAATTAAACTTATTTATTCTATTCAAAACCAAAATTTCAATGAAATTTTAGATAATGTCAACGAATTTGGAATTTTTAAATCTCCAATGGAATCTTTAATAGAATTCATCTTGAAAGGAGATTTAACTAATAACGGATTTTTGATAATTTCTAAAAACTTTGAAATTGGAAATAGAAAAGACAAGTTTCAATTTGTTAAAAAATTGGATATTTTATTTGAGAATTGCGAAGATTGGAGAAACTTCATATTAATTCTTAAAGCTATTATTGACAATAGTAATTGGCAAATATCATTTGTCGATTTATTAATTTTAACTTACAATATTAAAATTTTTAAGTTGATTTTCAGTAGCCAAGATTTATCTGATGATGTATCTGATATTGTTCAATTTAAGCAAATTAGTGCCAATTATAAAGCAAACAAAAGTGCAATTGGCACTGCTTTTCAGGCAAATCCTCCAAATTATGAAGCAATTAAATTTGTAATATACAATTCCGAGTTTTATAAAAAAGATATTAATTACATTTTAATGAAATCTGTTAATTCTACAATTAAAATATTCGAATTGGTGTTTACATTGTACAATTCTGAAATAACCGATGAAACTTTTCAGTACATTGTAAAAAAAATATCGGCAAAGAATTTTTACTCATCGGCAGTTTTAGTTGATAATATTTTCCACAAACATAGTTTACCAAAAAACTTTGATTCCAATAATTGGAACAAAATGGTAGAATATGGGAAAAAATCAAAATCAAAATCAAAATGGGTTGTTTATTAAATCCAAAATTCCAACCCGATTTCATTTTTTTTATATTTTTTCAAATATTGGTATATATTTTGAAAATTTTTAAATTGCAAAACTTGGTCAACTAACTGGCCTGGTTGGATAGTTTGAAAATACGAATATCGGTCCAACTTTATTTCACTACCTTTAACAATTGCACTGTTTATATATTTTTCACCAATTATTAAACAAACTCCATTATGAAGAAATCTTTTTCCTATTTCAAGATTGTTTTCTACTGAAAAATTCATCATAATAAATTCATCTGTATCTGGATGAATGTACAGAATTTGAAATATCCCACATTTGATTTTAATAACATTTACAAGGAATTTATTTTCAATATCTATTCTGTAACATAAATCCGGATTTGGAATATTGTATTTTAATTTCACATTTTTATCCAAGTTGGCAATCCTGGATACTAATGATTGGTATTTTTTTTCATTTTCCGGGTCATGTTGGATTGTCAATTGTTTTTCTTTTTTAAACAAAATAGTATTTCTGGAATTAATTTGGTAAACCGGGTAGTCAAATGGATATTCTTCTTTATAATAATCTGGAATTAATACTACATTTGCCAAGTATTCTTGCAATGCCTTCCAACTTTGGATATCTTTATGAACCAAAAACATATATTTGGAATTAAATGATGAAATAAATTCTGGTAAAAAATACTTAACTTTATCCAATTGTTTTGATTTAAAGTTATTAAAAATTGGCAATACCACCATTTCTTCAAAAAACAATATATAAAAATCCGAAAGTTGGACAACTTGGTTGTTAATTTGGATCAACATATTGGGATTATTAAATTCAAAAACCGGGTATAATTCATAATTTTCATCTTTGATTTTAAATGCATCGGAAAAATGTATAGCATTTCCAAGTATTGTTTGTTTTTGCATTATTTCTGTTTTTATTTTTAAATTATTTCTTTGATATTAAAATAAAATAAAAATACTTATGTCAGAATTTTTAGATTTGTTAAAATCGTTCAATATAGAAATTGAAAAACCTGTGCATGGTAAAAACAAACCGGTTACTCAAGACTTGGATAAAAATGAATATCGGAAAATGCGACGTGACATGATAAATGATAATAAAAAGTTCCAATCTGAATCTAAGAAAATTAATAGGAATACTGGCCAACTAACATCCGTTCATGAAATGTGCGATTTGCCAGATATAAATTCCAAATATCTAAATATTGATCCAAATACTGTTACATCAAAGGAATTAAGAAAAAAAATGTCAAATGCTGTTATTAATCGGAAAATAGAATTGCAAAAAATAGAAAAAAAACTTCGAGAAATAGAATATAACACTTTGGTAGATGCTCAAAAAATACCAAATGAAGATGAAAAAGATTTAATTAGAAAATCGGTTGACAATCCGGTTGATTATGATGAAGACCGGGATGCTACAGTTGCAGGATTGAAAATAACTACTGCAAAATTCAAAGACCATATTAAAGAATTATATCCAAATAGAAAAACCGTTCTTATATCTGAAAATATATTGTCAAAGGAAATAATGGACGCAGTGGAAGAAACTCAAAAATCAAATAAATTAGAAACAGGCGAAGATTTATTTGTTTAAATATTACATTGTAAAAATAACAAATAATTAAAAAAAATGACAGAAAAAACATCCAATGAAGATTTACACAATGCAGTTAAAAAAATATTATCCAATAATTATAGTGTCGACAAAAAAAACCCTGAAATTATTACAACACCAGAATTAGATGTTGCAACATCCGGATCTGCTGGACATGAATTGATTGCACTTAATGATATTGATATTGAAGAGGGATTGTATAAAATAATTGAAACTGGTGTAACAGTTAAAATGCCATCCGATACTGTTTTTATGATTAAACCAAAATCCGGCCATGCTGCCAAATATGGTATTGATGTATTAGCCGGAGTTGTTGATTCCGACTATACCGGAACAATTAAAGTAATTTTAATAAACCATGGATCCCAAGTATTCAGAATTAAAAAGGGAATGTCCATTGCACAAGGATTATTTTTAAAATACCAACATGCAGATAATGCCAATATTGTTAAAGAAGATTCGTTTAATCATTCCGGATTTGGATCAACATCGCAATAATTATTACATTTTTAATTATTTTGAATTTTTTATTTTTTTTACGTTTGCAGAACTGGCCTTGGAATGATCAACAATTGGTTCCGGATAATCTTTTCCAATTATGCAACCAAGTTCTTCTTGTTGGTCTACTGGTAGTTTCCAAGGTTCATATATATATTTATCTGGAAACTCGGCAAGTTGCGGTATGTATTTCCGAATAAGTTTTCCATTTGGGTCCATTTTTTTTCCAAAACTAATTGGCGAATAAATCCGGCCATATAAAAAGAAATATGCAGTAGCAGATAACCACATCCAATTGGCATTATTCATCGGATAGTCGGCATCTATTAGGAGTCTATCAAATACTGCCCGGCCATGTTCCCAATGTATAAAAAGATCTCCTCTGGTAAGAAAACATGCAACTGCATGTCGGCCAAGATGATGTATCCAGCCGGTAGTGCGAAGTTGGATCATAAGTGCATCTATCCATGGATATCCGGTTTCTCCATTTGCCCAAGCTTGGAAGTTTTTATCATTGCTATTAATATATTTATATCCATACTTCTTTGCCAATCCGTTGTTGCCAGTATGATATTGCTTTTTATGATTTAAATCAATATTGTAAATATACGCTTGAAAATAAAAAAATTCTCTCCAGTAAAGTTGGCCAACAAAAGTTGATTGATTCGGTACCGATTTTTTAGTTTTAACATTGCCAACTTTGGACATTATATATCTAACTGAAATACATCCGTGGTGAATATACATGGACAATCCGGATGTTGATGGTTCCAGTGTTGCTGCCGATGTTTGTGGTTTATTAAAATTAGGCAAATTGGTATTTTTAATAAATTCCTTTAATCTTTTTTTTGCTTCCAATTCACCTCCTGGGAACTGATGTTTGCTTTCTTCAAATAGTTCCAACTCAAAGTCGGAAAGTTCCGATTGATACTTTTCCAATATTTTTTCCATCTTTGAAAGACTAAAATTGGATTTCTGGGATTTTAATAAATTTCTCAAACTTGCCAATTTAATTTTGCCAAGATTTGATTTGAAACCAGATTCAGGAGTGGTTTTTATTATTAATTTTTCCATACTTGAAAATGCTTTTGGGGAATTTTTAATTAATAATTCTTTATCGCGAGTGCAATCCGGGTCTACTATGTCAAGATAATCTGTTATATCATTGATATTCGGCCAACCATCGATCATTTCTATTTCATTTGAATTGCAATAATTCATAACTTGGTCAATCTCTGATTCAACTACTGGATCAACCACATGTTCCCAAGCAATACATTTTATTCCTGATATAGATTTAATTATTTTGAGCAATGATATGCCATCGTAAATTGCCAACTTTTCATCTAATTGCTCATTTAAAACTACCAATGATTCGTATATAAATCGGTACCTATTATACCCCATATCGGAATCACCATTGTAATTTTTGGAGTATTTTGCAGTTGCCAACTTTGGGTTGTTATGGACAAATATTGGTATTATAAAATCCGGTTTTGTATCTATTAATTTTTTTAATGTCAAATTATGGTCTACCCGGAGATTGTTGTGAAAGATAAATATACTCATTTATTAAAAAAAAAAAATAATTTATTAGTATTTAATATTATTAAACATATACATCATACATTTCTATTCCATCAGTTTTATCATACATATTATTCTTTTCTTTGGTTTGCATTATTTTTTTTATTTTGGCGCTATATTTCGTCTTTCTTAATATTAAAAAAAGACCAAGTGCAATAAAAATTGACACCATTAATATCATTAATATTAATATTATTAATGTATAACTTGATAACAAATATGGATTACTATCGCAGGGTTCGCAAGTTTTGCAAGTTGGACAAAACTCGGAATTTAAAAAATACGGATTGATAACCGGACCAGGCAAAGTTGGACTTCCCACAATAACAGGTCCTGGTGTTTCTGGAAAAAATACTTGATTATTAAATTTGGCAACAGTTTTTAACATTTTAGGACTACTATCCAATATTTGACTCATTTTGTTATGCATTAAATATGTATATGCTTGGCATTCTTCAATACTTGCACCAACAATACCGGTTGGATCTCTACTTATACCTCTGACAAACATAAAAAGATTCATTCCATTGTCAACTTGGTATTGTAAAATACTTAAAAGCGACTCCAATATATTAGTAGCACTACACCATTTTAAATTAGAATCTGCTTTAAATACATTATAAAGTGAATAATCTTTTCCAAGGTCTCTAAAATTGATATGATTTAATCTATTTATGTTGGTATCAATTTCAGATGCGCATAAATAAATTACTACATTATTTACATCCAATGATGTGTCTATTTGGAATGAATAAAGATTCTCAGGAAGACACCCAGATTGAGTTGAAATATTAAGTTGGTAAACCACGTCTTGACTTCGAGAAACAGATTTTTCAATAAGTAATACTTTATTGGTTTCCAGATTGTGAGATTTTTTATTATCGCAAATTACCAAATCGGATCCATATTGGTTTAGTACGAGTAAATTTAATTTTACCATTTTTGTAAGGAAAAAAAAAATATTTTATTTTTTATAATATATGTATTCCCCAAGGTGAAATTAATATTAATATACTTCCTACAAATGATATAATAAATATTACTATCATTAGCAATATTAGTTCTTTATAAATAAAATAATTACACTCCGAACAGTTATCCGAATTTTCCATTTTTTTATTAAAAATAATTATTTTATTTTATTAATCGGAATCATAATCAATTGGTTCATTTACATCATAAACATATTTAAATTCTCCTCGTCTTGGATAATCACTTTTTGTACTGTAATCAAAATTGTCTCCTTCAGGTGCTACTTGGTACAAAGAAGATTTATTTTTCTTTTTTTTACTTGATAACGGAAATAAAATAATTATAATAACTACAACAAAAATTATTATTAAGAATATTAGTAATAAGTATTTTACCCAAGTTTCCATTTTTTTATTAAAAAAAAATATTTGTTTATTAATTAATTTATCTATTTATCCACATTGTCTATCTTCGTATTAATAGTATGAATGCAAGAAATTTCAAAAATTTATTTTGATTGGCACTATTTGGGTCATCCGGATTGGTGTTTTTATTGATCATTTTATTGGCCAAATAAAACCTGGCAATAGTAAATATTACCGACAGGAATAATACAAACATTATTACAAAAAACATAAATATAACAAATACATTGTAATAAGTATCTTCGTCCATTTTTATATTTCTTAAAAAAATATTTTAATATTACTAAAACGAATTTTTAATAATATTAAAATGAATTTTTGATAGAGAAACAAAATATATTTTTACATAGGCAACTTTGGCAACTTGGCAACTTTGGCAGTTTAGTAATAATTTTTGACATAGTAAATTATCATTTCATCAAATATTTCATCAGGGCAATTTAATTCCCACATTTGGATTGGTTGTTTTAAAGTTGGCGAAATTATAAAAATATTATCAATATCCATATATTGCATTAATCGGACTCTAATTAAAACTTCAATAATATTTAATTTTGAAATTGTTGGAATATATATAATTTTAATACCACTTTCGTTTTTGCAACTTGATTCATAAAATGAAATATTAAATATTAGATTTATTTTTGTATATTTTTTTTTTATATGCCGATAAATTTTTTTATCTTGAGAAAATTTTCTTTCTTCAATAAGATTTTTTTCATTGAACCAATCAACAAATTTTATAGCGTGCATTATAGTATTATAATGGCAAGTAAATGATAAATTATATCTATCCGACTTTTCACTTTTTGATAAATAATTCTTTTTAAACAGTTCAAATTCTTTATCTTTATGTTTCAACATAGACTCGGTTGTTTTTTTACATATATTTATATCTGCATTTGTATTTGCATTTGTATATATATTTGAATTATCATTGCCATTATCTATAAACATGTTTCCATATACTGAAATTATATAATAAAGTTTGTCCAGTGTAATTTCAGTTGGTATTATTTTGGTCATACTAGATATCATATAATTTAATATTACATGGTCAAGTGGAGTAATATATTTCAACTCTAATTTATTATGTCTAATAAGAGCCATTATATTGTATACTTTTTTTTTTAATATATTAGATATTGCATTTTTATAATTTTTGAAAAATAAAAATCTTAAAACTGGAAAAAATAAATTTTGTTCTTTATTTTTTTCTATATCTTTCATCTTAATCGATGTAATTTTACTTTTTATACTTGCAAGTAGGTATTTAATTTGATTATCCAGATCAAGATTGCCAAAATGTGTATTTTTTATTTTTTCCATAGTGTTCAATATTCTTTTTTTTTCAAGTTTTATTTTTTCTACTATTTCGGGTTTCAAAATTTCATTTTGATATTGTTTAATATTTTTATAATTATATATATATTCTTTCCATTTTATATAAAATTTATATAATTTTCCAAGTGTACTTTGAACTTTTATATAAGACTCTGCATTTAACCAAAATATATTCTTAATTTTGATTTTATCTAAATTTTTTAATTGCATATTTTGTTGGATACATTTATTAGTAAAACTGGAAATAGATAATAAAAATGTAAATTTATACACTATGTTTCTAACTGTATGATCGGATATATCTACTAATTGGTTTTCATGATTTACCAAATTCAATATAAAATCCTTATTATCCAAATTCATTTTTACCAAACTTTCCGACCATTTTTTTTTATTACTAGGATCATACTCTTTATAATCCACACAATGACATATAAAATCAATCAATTTTTCAACTTGTAAACCCTTGTCATACTTTTTGTTTCCACTCCAATCTAGAAACCTGGATGATATATCATCATGTATATTAAACCCAACAAACAAATGTTCTTTTTGCCGAGTTAGTGCAACATGTATCATTGATTCGTATTTTAATTCTCCAGAGCGTGTTTGAAATTTATTAAGAATAATTTCTTGTAAATTAAATACAAATACAATTTTCCTTCCGGTTCCTTTAGAAGAATGTATAGACATTATTCGGGTTTTATTAATAGAAGTGTCCAGATTAATAGAACTACCAATTTCGGATTTATGAACTTCTACAGGAATAAAGTTGGGCAAACTAAATAATTCTCTATCTTCATCACTGCAATATTTTAAATAATCTTTACACAAGAATTTTTCTTTCCAAAAATCATTTAATCGCGATTCTAGTATTGCAATAAATTGATTATTTTTCAAAATTGGAAATATAATCATGACATCCTGGGGTGTATAAATTAATTTATTTTGTTTTGTGCACTGGATCAACAATTCTAGCCGATTAAGTATTTCAAATTCTATTACTTTATTAATTTTTTCAATTTGATAATCATTAAAATAAACATGCGGATATTTAAAAAAGGTCGTTAATAAGTTGTCATTTTTATATGACAATTTCTCTTTGTTATATTCTGCAATTTTACTCCAATTAGGATTATTAATTGGCCGGTTAAATATAGAATAATCATGATAAAATCCATATTCACATATTCCAGATTGGTTTACCTTGCCAGGACACCCGGATGATATTATTGGCAATTTAAAATGTTCAAACTTTATTGAAGTTTTATGACAATTGGATATAAAGTCACATTGGCAATTGCAATGTTCATCTAATGTAACCAATGTCTCATCATATTGCAATTTTTCATTACATGTATGTTTATTTTCACAACTAATATTGCCTTTATTTAATAATGATAAAAATTTGAAATTGTGAAATCGCCTTACATTGTTAACCGGAGTATCAATTATTATTTCCAAGTTTTCATTTTTTAATAAATTTTTAAAATTGTTAAATATGTTATTATCGTTATACAATGATTGCAATTTGTCGCCTATACACATATAATCAATATTAACAAATTTTGTCCGAATAGATATTAATGCGTTTATATATATCAAATCTAAATCTTGGACTTCATCAATAACAATCATTGTTTTCAAATTATTAAAATCAACATTGCCATAAAAATAATTAATAGGATTTTTTTCTTTGTCTATATTTATAATGTCCTGACACAACCCTGTAAATATATTAAAAGTTTGCACATTATCTATATTGCCAATTTTGTAATTAAATGAATCAACGGTTCCAATTACGACTTTTATATCATTATCGCCATATTTTAATTTATACAAATATTGTTTATTTCTATTATTATCATTTATAATATATTTTTTATGCTGGTTAAATAACTCATTTTTGATTACCGACTTTGCAGAATGCATTTTAGTTAAATAAATAAAAACTTGGTAGATTTCTTTATTACTATTGATTATTTCTTTAACAGAATCATATGTTTTACCACATCCGGCACCTCGTTGGCGAATTATAAATTTACCCGGCGGATATTCTATTTTAGAACAATTGGGGTATTCATCTTCATCATCAAATTCCTCTAATAAATCAAATTGGTCAATATAACTATGATCATTACAACAATTTAATATGAAATCTTGGCAATTATTATCCCGATAAAGATAAAAAAGTTGGATAATATCATTGGCATTAAACTCATGCCATATGTAATCATTTCTGTCGCATTCTTTAGTCGGGTGAGTTACTTTTACTTCAAAAACTATTAAATCACCATCCGAGTCTTCATATGCAACATCTGCTTTTCCTTGAACATAATTATTTTCAATTTCAACTTCCATGCAAGCATTATTGGACTGAAAGTTGCATATCTCGGAATTGCAATTTACTTTAATACCGGATTTCAATAATTCAACTAAACATTTTTTTCCGTATTTATGCAAATCTGTTTCACCCATCGAACAACTCAACCCGGAGTCATGCCGATAATAAGATTTTACTTTTGTACCATTTTGTTTGATATAATTTCGTACTTTAACAAGTTTTTCTCCACAATAACACTTAATCATTAATTTTTATAAAAAAAAATATTATTTAAAAATCATTTTAATTATTTAATAAACTTACTTTGTAAGGGCCAATATTGAATAAATTAACATTGTTATTAACGTATCATCAAATGCCCTATGAGGAACCCATGGAAGAGTTACAGGAACTAACCGGAATATTGCTTCTTTTAATTTATATTTTGATTTATCATATCTAATTTTTATTGAAGATTTTTCCAAGTATCGTTTAAATATAACTGATAAATCTAATGAATTAACATTCTTTAATCCTACATTTTTACAATCATTACTACCCCATTGTACAAATTGATAATTTTTATATGGTTGGATAAATTCAATAAAGTTATTAATGTAAGTCGGATTATCATTTAATGGTATTAATCCGGTAAGTTCGTAAACATCTTTAAATTTATGATCCACAACTGCATCTGGATCATTACTGCAACCAAATGTTTTATGATAAATATCAATTATTTCCGAACTTTCAATATTTACTACAATTGCACTAATTTCACGAATAATTGGTTCCATATAATATGAACGTGAAAAATCGTTTTCAATATCAATTATTACAACATTTCCAATATCAAGATTCATATTGCCAACTCTGTATCTGGATATAATTTTCAAAAGTTGGACACATCTAAAATATTTGTTTAATTTTGCAAGATCCCAATTAAGTTTAATTTCTTTGGCAAACCCTTCATATGTGTTTACTAATATAGACCGCCGGCCTAATAACAGTCCATATATGCCAACTTGGATATGATGACTGGGACAATCTTTGGCATGTTTAATTTCGTAAACATTATCTTCATCGGAAAAGTCGCAAATACCCCGGATTAACCAACCAGTTTCTTTTGATCTATCAATAGTTGGATAATAATCAATTGATTCGCCATGTGTTATTGTTTTGTTATTATTAAATTCTTTAATAAATTCCAAATATTGATCCAACTCAAATGAATTCATTTTAAAGTTTTCTAAATTATCAGAAACCGTCCATTCCCGATTAACTCGGCAACAATATTCAATTTTGACATATTTAAATGCATCTGATATATTTTTGTTGCTAATTAAATTTGATATAATTTTAATAACTTCATCATATTTTTTTGATGTCGGATCCAAATCAATAATTACAAGATATTTATTTTTTTCTTTTCTAGCTTTGGATTTTTTACTAATTATTTGGTAGTTATTTTTTAATATGTCCAACTTCTTGGCAATATTGACTTCCACCAATAATCCGGCAACATCTTCTATATACTTGCGTTCGAAACTAATTGGATTAAATACTTCCAAATTTTCAAATTCATATGGAAGTTCGTACTTGGCAAAATCGGTAACTACCATATGAATTGATTTAGGAATCTTCCGAGGTTGAACTTTGGTTGGTTGGATTAATGAATGATCAATTGCAAAATCTAATAAATTTGGAGATTTATATTTGTTATTATTAATGACAATTACAATTCTGTGAGATGCCCGGGACAATGCAACATATATTAAACATTTTAATATGTTTGATCGGACTCCATAATCAATATACAAATCTGTATCCGATACTGCAAATAATATAATTTGTTTTCTTTCTAGTCCTTTTACTGCATAAGAATTGCAAATATAATCATCATTATTAGATATATCTCCATGCTCAGACACTCCTATGTGGCGATTTTGTTCATGTGCAAGTTGCCGGATTAGTGTTGTCAATTCATTAACTCGGAATTTTGAAGTTGTAACAGGAGATATTATAAATGTCTCTCCGGGATCATATTCCAACAAATGATTTACAATTGATTCAGGGCAATTATTAGAATAAACGATTTTGACCGAATTGCTATCTGAAGAATCCGGGTTTGGACAAACTTGTTCAATATGATGATTTTTATGAAAATTGGTTCTAGAATAATTATTCAATAATTGGATAATTTCAGGTTTGGATCTATAATTGTTCAACAATTCCAATTTGGAAATATTATTGGATTTCAAAAGTTGGCCAAATACTGATGAACATAAATACAATTGTTGCCGAGGATCACCAACATAAATTACCCGGGATGTCTTAACATTGTCAAATAATTCTTGAAAATCTTTAGTCATGTCCTGAGATTCATCAATAACAATATAATTAAAAGGCACCAAACTGGGCATTTTTCGAATTGCTTTTTTTATCAAATTTTTGTAATTAAAATCTTCATTTGGGAAAATATCAGAATCATTTGATGAAAACTTCCAATACGCAAATTGGTGAAATGTTAAAACATAAATACCTGGAGTATTTTCTATATTGGAATTTTTCTGATATTTAATATTAGTCGATTTTAACCGAGTTTTGAAATCTTGGCAGGTATTGCGATTAAACATCAAACATAATACAGATTGGTTATTTATTGATGCTTGCCGACAAAACTCGGTTAGTGTTTGAGTTTTACCAGCTCCAGGGCCGGCTATACAACAAACATTTTTGTATTTGTTTGAAATTCCTCCAGTTATATTATCTGGCTGGCAGTATTCGGATATCAATTGCTGCTGATATTCATCTATACTTGGAGCAGATTTTGGTTTTATTTTATATATCATATCAATCTTTGTTTCTATTGATAAAACACTTGGTATACCGGCCAATGTTGCATTGTAATTTACAAACTGTTTATAATTGTTGATAAATGTTTTATGTTTTTTTACATAATTTTTCCAATACTTGCATCTTCTCATCTTTTGTAAAATTAAAGATTTTTTTTCTTCATATGAAATATCCCCAGTTAAAACTTCCAACTTTTCAATTTGCATATTAGAAAGTTCATTGATACTGACAATAGTAGATTTCCGATTAAATAATATATAAATATAATCGGATTTTGTAAGAGGTGTTCGGTATAATATTGGGTATTTTGTAAAATAGACTTTCATAGACTTGGTATATGTAGCAGGCAATTCTAAGACCGGATCTTTCAAGATATTGGTTTTTAATAATTTTCTATTTTCTTCAACATATTCCATTTCTTGGTTTGTTAAATTGCCAACTTTTTCCTTCAGCACTTTAAGCGAATTGGAGTAAATTTTAATATTTTCATCCGGGTACCTTTTAAGGCATACAAAAACATAATCGGCTTTGGTTAATTTCATTGGTATTATTAATATTAATTTAATTTCAATTTAATTGTTTTCAGGAAATTATTAATAGAAATTAAAATTATTAATTTTGACAATATATAAAAACATGAAATTTCCTTATGAAAATATTATTTTTGAAGGTGGAGGAATTAAAGGAGTTGCATATGCCAAAGTCCCTTTAGTATTAAAAGAAATGGGAATATTAAAACAAATTAAACGCATAGCCGGATCTTCTGCAGGTTCAATCGCAGCAACTTTATTAGCTGTTAAATATAGTCCGGAAATGATTGATGAAATTATAACTACTACCGATTTTAAAGAATTCCAAGATGAGACTTATTATTCATTTACTGCATTTAAATTTTTATTTACACTTGGAATTAATACTGGTGATTATTTTTGTAAATGGATACAAAATTTGATAATGGTAAAAACTGGCAATAAAGATACAACATTTTTAGATATTTATAATGAAAATAATATAGAATTGGTTATAACTGGAACTTCAATAAAAGAAAAAAAAACAAAATACTTTAGTTATAAAACAACTCCGGATATGCCAATTTGGAAAGCTGTAAGGATTAGTATTACAATTCCAATATTCTTTAAACCAATACAATATATAGATTCTTATTATATTGATGGTGGTATATTAAGTAATTTTCCAATTTGGATATTTGACAACCCAAATTCATATGAAGTTGATTATGAAAATAAGTCTCCTCCAAGTAAAAAAACACTTGGATTCAAATTGGTAAATAATACGTCAACTAAAGAAAAGGATGTAGTATTGCCAGGTTTTGGATTTTTACCAATTGTCAATCTGGCATTCCAACTTATTATGTTATTATTAGATTATATTGATGAATCATATACTCTTTACGATTATTGGGATAGAACAGTTGGAATAGATGTTATGGATGTAGACGCAACCGAGTTTAATACTGATGTAAAAAAATTAGAAATACTTCGAGAAAATGGCTACAAAACAACTAAAAAATTCTTGGAAAATAAAATTTATTTTGACAAATTAAAAAAAAAAAGTAAAAGTAATTATTAATCAATTAATTATCAATTAATTATCAATTTGTTTTTATATTTATTTATATAATCAGTTATTTTGGGTAATATTACCAATCGGTCATCAAAATTTGTTGCAAGTGCCAATTTTTTTTGCAAAATAGTATTGTAAAATATCATTTCTTCAATAACATTATCCGATATGTATATAATATTCCGACTAAATCCAAATTTCAAACTTTCATTTCCTTCTACATCATTTAATAATCGCAATAATTGGACTATATTTAATATAGAAGGTTTTTTAGTTTTATCACATTGTATCCAATTTCGCATCCATGGAACTTTGTGAACATAAGACATTTTAATTATCCAAATATTTCGGCAATCACTATGAATATATACAATTAATTCATTAAAGAATTTCTTTGCAGATTCAGAATGTTTCAATCCGGAATTAATAATTTGGCAAAATATTCTCTCCAATGTCAAAGGCCGGATAATCCAATCTGAATTATTAAATTCATATAAAGCCTTATACCTGGCCATGTTAGTAAATACCAACTTTGAAATTATAATATTTTTATTACATTGGTGTATTTTAATATTTCCATTTTTGTAATTTAAAAATATTTGTTTAAATTCATCATCAGTTGACCAAATGAACATATCTACTTTATCATTAAAATCCATAATAAATTTTGACAACTAATTTCTTAACAGATTTAAAAATTAAATAATAAAAATCATTTTTATTAATTTTCATTGCGATATTTTTCGATTGCAATTTCTTGTGTAAATTTCCGATTATTCCAAATCTCACCTCTGGAAGCAAATTGTTTTTTTAACGAAGTATTCATGTCAATTAAATCTATATATTCTCTAGTAATATCGGATTTTCCTCGCAATGACCGGCCAGATATTTGAATTCCATTTCCAACAAATGATGTTAAAAATACCATTGCAGTTAGTCGGGGTATATTAACTCCTTCTGAGCAACTTCCATATGTTGATAATATTAATTGGCAACTTGATTTTGCATAATGTTTTTCTTTATCCGAAACATCAGAATTAATTATGCCAACTCGGTATTTCCAATTAGTTTTTACTTGAAATAATTCATAAAAATTCCAAACAAAATCATTAATATTTGTCAATGCCAATACACTATGGCCGGATTCCAAAAGTCGGATAGTTTCTGATATTAGTATTGATGTCCGATAACTATCTTTCATAAATTGCCGACTCATGAAAGCAGTTGATACCATGCCGCTATTGGATTTTAATGATTTTGTATATTCTGGAGGGCCATAATATTTTATTATTTTAACATTGCCGTCTATTGATTCGGATTTAATATAATCATTACCATTTACTGGCGATCCACAGTTGTAAATTATTTCTTTCCAATTCCAATTTTTTTCAACAGTTGCGGATAATGCCAATTTGTATTTAGTACAGCATTGCCGGGCAATAAAAATTCTTTTTGCGGAACAAAATTTATGACATTCATCAAAAATAGATAATCCAAATTGGTTCCAAATAGTTGGATCTTTATTGAGTTTGGATGCAGTATTAATTGTAACTATCCAAATATTGGCATCTGGATGATTTTTATTTCCTCCTCCAACTAATCGAATTTTATCCGATGTTAACCCAAGATGTTCTGTTACATCCTGATATAATTGTTTTTGTAACAATATATTACCTGCAAATATGACAGTTTTAAGACCGAATTCTTGTATTATTCGGGAAAGTATAACTGTTTTGCCTTTACCAGTATCAAGTTGCAATGTTAAACCTCCCGACTTTTTGATTTTTGGTATAATTATATTATTCAATAAATGATTTTTTTCGTTCCAAATAAGTGTCTTCATTTCCAAGTTGGAGTCGCCAAGGTTGGCCGGATATTCAAAATCTAGTACATTTGTTGAAATTCCAAATTCGTCAAAAAACAATTTTACATCATCCAATAAAAATCGGGGAAATAAATAGTACTTGTTGGTATTGCAAATTGGATCATATTGGAAGTTTTGTATTATTGTACCTGCACGTTTTTCATGTTTGATATGAAATGATTTAAAAAAATTCATAACATCGGATTTTGAAATTCCTAACTTTCCAATTTCTTGTTTTATAATTAAATACCCTTGGTTGGAATATAATTTGTTAAGTTCGGGGATACCAGATATATCTTTTGATATTACTTTAATAGATTTCATTTATTAAAAATATTTTTTAAAACAAAGGATTTATTCCAATAAGAATTTAATTATTTAAATTTATTTTGTCACAGAAGAAAAATGTATAAAGGTTACAAATATATTGAAGAAGGAATGCTCCATGATGAGATTACCCAACGTATTGGAGTCCATCAAAAGGTTCAAAATTTCCTGGATAGGCAATTGCAAATTCCCAGAGGGGTTGAACCACTTAATTTTTATGCAAAACTTAATGTTGATGAAAGAAAGAAACTTCTTAAATCAATCAAAAATGCATTTCCAAATAAAAATTGGTCCGATTATAAAGGTTGCGTACCGGAAGTTACTGATTATGTTGAAACATGCCAAACTGGGTCATTAAAGCAACTTAGACAAGACGAATTTACCGACTTTACATTTGATATAAAGGTCAATAATGATTATTTATTTATTTATGATCAATATATCAGATTTGAAACTGAAGAACCTGAACTTGATATTTCTAAAATTCCAGATTCTATTGCCAACTTTGATATTGAAAATGTCCGATTTCGATATGTTGCTAAGCCAGGTATCCGACTTTTCCATGAATACAATCTTGGATGTGATACTGCAAATGTTCAAACTATTCAACAAGATGAAGTTCTTCTTAAAGATAAACATTATATTCCAACCAATCTTACCGACTTGTGGAATGAACATATTGGACATGATCTTGGAGTTGAATCCAATGTTGTGTTGCCAGATACTGATGCTATTATGGTGCAAAAATTGAAACTTGGATACCAAACTCCAAAGAAACAACAAAATGGACTTAGACTAATGGTGCCATTATTTTTTAATCATAATGAAACTCATGAAAACCGACTTAATACTGGTATGATGACAAAAAATACTTTATCTGTTCGGGGTCAATTACAAAAATCCAACATGATGGTAACTGCTGAATATTATGATGGAGTTGAAGATCCAATTAAGTTGGAATGTTTGCCTCTTAAAGTAAAAAAATTTAATTTGGTAACTTGTTACGTTCATTTGGATGATGTTATGCATGCCCTAAGTTTAACCGTTTCTTGGAACCGACTTGTTAGTTTAGTTGATGTCAAATATTATCATATTAAAGACTTGGAAGAACCAATTGTTTTAAGAGGCCAAGCAACTAGTGAAGCAATGACAATATCAGTCCGGCCTTTTAACTATGCAAACGATTTTGATAAATGGTTAGAATTTGGAGAAGTTGAAGAAGTTTGTACACAAGTTCCAATTGTCATTAATGACATAAATGGTGATCCTGGCCAACTTGCAATTAGTCCAACTAAGTATTTGCGTCCAGTTCAAATATTGGAAAAAATTGGATTTGAGTATGGGGAAGAATTTATTAAATCTCCTCAACCTCCTGAAATTTATGACTTGGTAGTAAAATCCAAACTTACTAAAAATACAAGAAAATTAAATGCAAAAGCAGATGATGGTTTATATATGCTATTATTTAACGAACTGTATTTGACCAACCAAATTTCATGTTTGTATAACCAGGCATCATTATTTGAACCAATTTTAAGATTGGAATTAAGAAAGGATATGATGAATGCCGAACAAATTCTGAATGAAAAATATACGGTTACAGTATTTACTCATATGTTGAATTTTATCAGCAGTTATGGAAGATCATTTGGACTTAATTATATGTTTTAAGAAAATTATTATCATTACTAATTATTTTTTTTTGAATTATAAATACACTATAAAATATGAATACCAAACTTAAATATAACGAATGTGGAAAAATTTACTCTCATGTATTTCAATTTCCCGAAATAAGGTCTATAAGTCAAATGAAATCCAAATCTGGCGAACCAAAATACACTAATTGGACTATTTATGCAGGAGTTATTGATCGGAAATATTCAAATGATATTTTCAAAAAAACAATTAATTCAAGTATGAACCCAATTCAAATGTTTGCAACTATTGCAGAACCAATAGAAGAAACTTGGTGGAATAACCAGCCAATTCCGGATGATAATTTGATTGGATTTACAGTTGTAAATTCGCATTATGAAGATTCTCCAAACAAATTTGGAGTTTTCACTAAAATAGAATCTGGAAAGAATCTTGGGAAAATTAATCAAACCAATATATTTACTCAATCACTAGCATCAGGATTGCAAAAATATACTGCCAAAGAAACTAAATCCGAGCATTATTTGCCAATGCTTGCAGATGGTAGTGCAATAGATCCGGATAAAGTATTTGAGATTATTCAAGATTTGTATTCCAAATATGGATCTAATAATTATTTTCAATATAAATATGATGGTGTTCGGTTAATTAGCGGGATGAGCAATGATGATAAACTTATTAGTTATTCCAGATCTGGCAAATCATTGGAAATTTCAAAAACACTTCAAGAGCAATTAGAAGAACTTCATACAGTTAAATACTCTGGTAGGAATATATTCTTTGATGGTGAATTATACATACATGGAGAGCCACTTAGTAATATTAGCGGGTATTCCAATAAACAAATTCAGGATTCATATAAAGAACAACTAAATTATTACATTTACGATATTTTTATCCCGACAACTCCAACTTCCGGAATTCCAAATAATTTTTCATTCAAACAACGAAATATTGTTTTTGATAAGATTCGAAATAAATATGAAGGCAAACTTGGCAATATCAAATTCGCTCCAACTTTTCAATTTGATACTCCCGAAGAAGCATATGAATTTTACCAAAAAGCAATTAATGATAAATATGAAGGATTAATATTCCGAATTGGAGATCGCCCATATAATGGTGGAAGTCGGAATGAAATGGTCAAAATAAAACCATTATTTAGGGATGAATTCCAGTTGTTTGGATTCAAAGATGGAGTTGGTAAGAATTTTCGAAAAGTAATATTTATTTGCAAACATACTAAAAATTCTTATAATAATGCAATTGAGTACATGAATAAAAGGTTTGATTCGTTTTCAGAATATGATTACGGGCCTGATGTTTATGATATTAATTCATCCGATTATACTGTTACTATCCAACCAAAATTATCTGATGAAGTCCGAGCAGAACTATTTTATGATATGTCCCAGATGGAGGAAAATGGTAAAACTCATTTTGAAAATAATTATAAAGGAAAATTATACACAGTAGAATTCCGAGGTTATTCAATTAAAACTCTTTTGCCAACTCAAGCAATAGGTATTGACTTCCGGCCAGATTTGTAAGAAATTTATCATGAACTTATGATTTTTAATTTTTTTTTGATTAAAAATTATATCAATAAAACTTAATATAAAATGATCGGAATAATTGGAAAGAAATATAGTGGGAAAGATACAGTTGCAGATATTATTTGCAAATTGCATCCGGATTATATCAAACTTGCATTTGCAGATACTTTAAAAGATACTTGTATGTCTTTATTTGGATTTACTCATGACCAAGTTTACAATGATAAAGAAACAATTGATTCAAATTGGAATATTACTCCAAGAGAAGTATTGCAATTTGTTGGCACTGAATTGGTTCGAAACAATATGAATAAATTATTGCCAGATATTGGAGACAATTTTTGGATAAAAACAATAGATGTAAAGGCAAAGTTGGCAATCCAAAATGGAAAAAAAATAATCATATCGGATGTTCGGTTTGAAAACGAAGTTAATTATATAAAGCAAAATGGAGGAATTATTATTAAAGTAACTCGACCTGATATTGCCAACTTTTCCAACTTTGCAAATCATGTATCGGAGCAATTAGAAACAATTCCAGATTTTGAAATCATTAATAATTCTACTATTGCAGATTTGGAAAATATGATAAAACAAATTAAAATATTAAATTAATTTGATATTATATTATTCTTATTTTTTTTTTAATTAAAGAAAAGAAATGGTTTACACTTTAAATATATACAATTATACTGGTAATCAAATTTTGGTAAATATCGAAACATCAAATACATCATTTTATACACCAAATGGTGTAAAAGATGCCGGATTTATTAGTAATCCCGGATTAATTTCAGTAATTAGTTCATTTCCCATTAAGGATGATAATACTGGAGATTTTATTAAATACAATTTATCAGCAATTAACAAGGCCGGGTCAAATACTGGAGTGGATGTTTTTAATATTTCCGACTTTACATTTAATGATGTCAGTTCGTCAGACAATAATATTAATTTAATGTTATTATATTCTACTAATTCACCAGTTTCAATGAACAGTACTGATAATTCTTATATTACCACTACAATATCTGCCAATGATATTTCCTATGGGCCTTATATTGTATACCCGGATTCAGTTAGTGATATTACTTATACACAAGGCCAAGTTACAGTTAATACATTTATTGATAATCCAATACCTGGCACCAATTATTATATTTTATCAAATAAAGGAGTATTAAATGAAAAAGTTTCAAAAAATTTATCAATACATTATACTCCAGAACTGGAAGAAGAAAAAAAACATAAACAAAAAGTATGGGGAATTACTCTTCTTGTACTTTTTTCATTAGTAATAATTATTGTGTCAATTTATTTAATTTTAAAATATAGAGTGATTCAATCAATCGTAAAGAAAATTTCTAATTATGCAACCGAAAAGATAGTTGGTGATAAATATTCAAATGATAAAAAACAATTTAATTTAAAAGAAATAGATGCAAATTCTGTAAAAAAAATTACTATTGTTAACAAATTTACATCTAGTGATGGTAAAATATTACTTAATAATGTCACTAAAAATGTTAGGATAAGTTATAATAATTTCAAAGATGAATATGATAATTTGGAAACAGAATTAAGAAATTATCTTAAAAACTTACAAATGTCAACAAATGATAATGATGAATTGATAAAACTTATAAATATTAATAAAAACTTTGAAGGAATTCTTAGTGATATTTCTTTTGGAAATTATGAAAACAAGAAAGATTATCCACCAGTTGATTATTATATAAAATTTAAGAATTTAAGATTGCTTATGGACGAAATTGAATATAGACAAAGATTATTAAATTCGTTATATAAATTGAATGTCTTTACTAGCAATGGAAGAAATAAACTAACAGAGTATAAAATAGGTATCAATATTATGTCTTATAACAAATTTGAAAATTATAAAGATAAAATTGATAATCAACTAGAAGAATTAAAAAATAAATCAATTAATATTAATGAAAATAGATTGAAAAAAGAAATGAAAAATACCAATGAAAATATCAGTAATTATTCTGTATTTTCTACAGTAAATGATAATTCTATTAATATTTTATTGCCATCTATTAAAAACAATTTTAGACGGTTTTTAGATGAATATAAACAAAATATCGATATGATAAGTTTTGGAAATAAAAAGATAAGAGAAGGATTTACAAATATTCTACTTAATACCAACTATGAAGTAAGTGAATATATTATTAGGAGTGATATTAATAAACTTAAGAAAAAAATAAATTAAAATTCCGACTTTTCGACTTTTCGATTTTCCAACTTTCCGACTTTAATTGGTTGGATGGCTGGAAATGAACTGTGGCAATTCTGGAATTAATTCGGTTTTAACTCCTAAAGCTGCCAGGTAATGAAATAATTTAACAGTATTAGTGCAACTTCTGATCCGGTAAAAGAATGTTCCTTCTTTGTTACATTTAATAGAAACACATGAATAAATTCCTCTTTTACTATCAGCAATTGCAATTTGTTTACATTTGGCACAAATATAAATAGTTTTACCATCCGAATCTTCAAATAAAATATCATTTAATGCCCTGCCACATCCATGACCTGCATAAGTATCAATTTCCATATAACCAACTCTTAATCCTCCATTTTTGTTAATACCGTGAGTTGGTTGGCCAGTACGAATATCAAGTGGTGGTTCATTAACAGCAGATGAATTATCTTTTGCCATTTTAGTCAATCGTTGGTAAAAATTAATACAACAATATATTCTGGATTTTATTTTTTTTCCAGTTTTGCCATCATACATAATATGTTCGCCATTTGGATTAATTCCTAAATCTCGGGCAATTTGGTCAAATCTTTCTTCATCGAATTTCCGACCATATGTAGCATCTACAAAAGATCCAATTCGGGTTGCCAAGTTTCCAGCAGTACCTTCTAATATTTGATTAAACAACATTCTGGAAGGAAACGAATGCAAATTAAGAATTGCTTCTGGTATTATTCCATTATCTGCAATTGGCATTTCTTCATCTTCCCGGATTTCGCAAACAATAGCTTTATTACCTGATCTGGCTGCAAATTTATCTCCAGGTTCTACTGGTCGGACAGAATAATATCTAATTTTACAAACTGCATTACCTTCCCGGTTATGTTCAATAATTGCATCATCAATTGTAATATTATGATTCTTTCTATGATAATGACTGCGATCTACCAACTCTTTAGTTTCCGAGTTTGTTTCTACAATTCCTAAAATTGCCATACCTTTCCGGATAATAGTTCCTTTCTTTGGAATTCCATTTAGCAAATGCGAGTAATCAACATTTTTTGCATCGCGAATCCGAGTCGGATCTGGGTTTTGAAATGTTTGCCTTGGGCCAACTTCAATATTCAAAGATGAATATAAATTAAGAGTGAATTTTCCTCTATCAATCAAAGATTTGGAAAATATAATAGAATCTTCCTGATTTTCACCGCCAGCTTTATTTGCAACCATGATATTTGCACCACCAGGTAAATAAACTTTATCAGTTATTGTTCGCACAATAGGATGATGTATCTCCCATGTAACTGGCAATTTGCTTACAGGAAATATTTTATTATATGCAATAGTCGGATACCCACATGTTTGTTTTGTGAATTTACCTTGAAATGCCGATCTGAGTCCGGCAGAATATTGCATATACGGAACTGTAAGAATATTCAAACTATAGTTGCCAATTGGAATATCAAGATGTGTAAAATCATGAAGTTCGCTATTCCGGTATTTCCAAAAATGATTCCAAGATTCGGCAACATAAATATTTCTATATTCGTTAGTTGCAATATATTCAATAATATTTAAATCAACCAATTCTTGAAGAGTCATTTGCTTTTGTCGCAACATCTCGGAATGTTTTTTTGTAAACTTTATATATCTTAAATCTTCGCCATCTTTAGGATTTTCACGTTTATAAATTATAATAAACGGCCTAATCATCCGGCCAAGGTTGGTATATATATTTAATTCGCCTTTTCGAAGTGGATAATATGTAATACTTGCCAATCGGTGAATTTTACCTTCCCGACGTAAATTGCGATATTTCCGAGCAAGCATTTTAGTATCCGGATGCGCACCAAGTGGAACACCATTAACAATAACTGGAGAATACCGACTTTTAGGTTTATGCAAAAATTGAAGAGATTCAATGTCTTTTTTAACCAATTCAACAATCGGACTAGAATTAATAATATCTGTAATTTCCGACATAACAGTCATAAATCGGGATAATCCGGCACGTTCTCCTTCAACAGTATAAATCATACAAAGTACTCCTGGAAAGGTTGGTTGGACACCTCTAAATTCCAACAATGGTTCATTTGATCTTCCACTCATAGAATTTGGATCCGATGTTACACTTGTTAGTACTGAATGAGCTGCCATTTTATTAGTAATATCATGTTGAACAGTATTAATACGATTAACAATTTTAGTTCGCTGTGTGACATTAATATATTTATTACTACCAGCCCGGATACCTTTGCAAAGTGTTTTACCCAAATAAGTTGGAGCCAATGTATTATTAAATACATTCACTATGTCAGTATTTGGATCTTTTCGAATTTTATCATGCATATTCCGGGTAAAACTGGAAGTCACAGTTATATTAAAAACCGATTTAATTAAACTTATATAACCCGGGCCAACATTGTGAGTTGGAGTATTTTCTAGCGAATTTCGATCGGTAGTAGCATCTCCAAGTCGGACACCATAAATTTTATAAATTAAAGATCCAAGATAATTCAATTTTTCAATCCGACTTTCTTTGGTAATTCCAATATGAGGAAATATATTAAAATCAAATCGCAACATAATTTCATTAATTGTTTTAATATTGGTGGCATCATTTTTCATAATATACTTGGAAGAATAAGAATTTTCATCCAATTTATTAATTATCCGGGCAAGTATTAATGCCAATACATTAATTTTTTTTACATCCGGAACATTAAAATATTTGAACATATTAAAATCGGATATTGAACTTTTCATATTTTCATAGTTTTTTGTAATATTCTGCATAAAAATAGATGACATTTTTTGGTGTTTAACATTATTTGGATCAAAGTTGGGGATTATAGTTTGCAATATTGATTTGTCATTGGTTATACTAAATAAGTAGTATATAATGTAAAATGGAACAACCAATGTCAGTTCTCGTCCAAGTGTGATACTAATTAATAGTTCATTATCTGGATAAAGTTCAATCTTGATATGCTTAGATTGTTCATACATATCGCCAGGTTTGGAAGTAAATGTGCAATTAATAACACCAAACGAATTTCGGGTAAAAACAGGAATATTTTTCCCACTATTTTTTCTTGAAATTAAAGTTTTGGAACTTCCATCAATAATAAAATATCCACCGGCATCATCTGGGTCTTCACCAATTTCTCTTTGTGCAATATCCGGCATATTATATAAATGGCAAGCTTTAGATTTTACCAATATTGGAATTGTTCCAATTAGAACATTTTTCAATACATGTTTGGATTTTGGTTGTTTTTTCAATTCACCAATTTTGTTGCCAACTATGTATTGTCTAGTCCAAAGATGCACATCTGCCCGAAGTGCGTTTTCATAAGTTGTATTTGATTTTTTAACCGAGTTTGGATAAAGCGGAATAGTTTCTCCATTTTTGATAATATGGGATTTGGTCAATCTAACTTGGGTGAACTTTAATCCAAATTCAAGTTTTCCAACTTTGTTTTTTGGTGGAATGTATAATTCCGACCGTTTTTGTTTAAATTCCTGTTCAATAAATGATGGAATTCTATCAATAAACTGGTTAAATGATTCAATTTGATGTCTAAGAATTTTCTTAGGATCAAGCAAATTTGAAATTGCTATTGGCAAAAAATCATCTGTAGTAAGGTCCATTATTTGTTATTATTTTAAAAATTATAAATAAAATCAAAAAAAAAATAAATAGTATTTTAAATTTGTCAATTCATATAGTACTATTTAACAATGGAAATTCCGATTATTGGCAAATCATTCAATATCGGCATAATTGGTTTGGATAATATTTATTTTTTAATATCTTATTTCCAAAAATAAATTTGAAATAGAACAATTAATAAAAAGTTCTTTTAATGAATCCAATTAATGATAATCTCAATGAAACTAATTTAGAAATTGAAATTGATGCAATTAATACAATTGATATTGAATGTGATCAAAATGAAAAACAGTTGGAAACAAAAGAAAAGCAGTTGGAAACAAAAGAAAAGCAGTTGGAAGAAAAGATTGAAAAGTTGAAACTTCAAATAGAGTCAATGCAAAACCAAATAAATGATTTTAGCAATGCAAATAAAATACTAATGACTGAACTTGCTTCTATACAAAAGTCAGTTGATAGTACAAATAAGTCATTATTGGATATTAAGTCAATAGATATTGAATGGTTAAAATCTCATTATCCTATCTTGGTTAGCCAGATTGATACAATAAAACAACTTATTAGCATTGATAATTCTACTCAAAAATTGATCCAAAATAATGCAAAAATGGTTAAAAAATCAGGAACAACTGTAGAAGATTCTTCTATTGAACAATCCGAAATTACTAGTAAATCTCCAAAATCGATATCCGCTTTCTTTGCACAAAAAATGAGTGAAAATGAAGTTGTGATAGAAAAAACTGGAGCAAAATTTATGGATATTTTCGTAACTCAAGCAGTAAAAAATGAACTTAAAAACAAACCCCATTATATGGAACAATTAGTTGCAGCCGGTACAAAAAGTAACGAAGAATATGAAAAAAAATATTCTTCATTTGTTTGGAAATTATTAAAAGAAATTGAAAGTCCAAAACATAAGAAACTTATAAACTTGGTTGAACAAAGTCATGTTAAATACAAGAATGAGTTTAAAGAAAAGCAACAAATTGCCGATGATACCCAAATATAAGAATTTTAATTAATTATTATTTTTTTTTTTTAATTTTTAATTTGATTCTTAATTTGATTTTTAATTTTTTTATTTTTTTTATTTTTAATTTGATTATTATTAAGTATTAAAAATGACACAAGTAGTAGAACTTTTTAAACAACAATCCTTTTCATTTGCAGTTAATCCAAAAACTATTGACCAAGATTTGCAAAATATGATTAATGAGCAACATATTGGAAAAACCTATTATGGCGGAATTATTATGCGATCGGATGTTAAAAAAAAAGGATTTATTGCCAAGTCAGCAAACAAAAAATATCTTTATTCGGTTTCGCTTTTTATTGAATTTGAAATATTGCGTATACACCCGGGTAGTCATTTAGTATGTTCATTGGATTCCATTTCTAATAGGTCTATTAGTAACCGATTAATAACAAATTACAAATTTAACATTTATGGAAAATATAAGAAATATGTTTATGTACTAATTACAAGTATTGAAAAGAATGAATACGAATTGAGTATTCTTAATTCACTTGAAAAAGGAGATTTTGTCATATTAAAAGTCAAAAATGTTTCACTATTTTATGATAAAGAAATTATTGGTGCAAATTGTACAATTTCCGGATTGATACAACCAGTAATATTCCAAGTTAAGCAACTTGATAAAAATCAAATGTTTCCAGAGCCAATATCGGATAAAAAAATGTTATCCAACTTGGAAATGTTCAATATGGATCCTGTAAAAGGAAAAAAACTTATACTACCGGCCGATATTATTGAAGGTGGAGTATATATATTTACGCCAAATGGATATTACGAAGGTTCATCGGAAAAATACTTAAATGGGGATGATGCAGAAATATGTATTGACTACCTAAGTGACCAACTTTTTAAACATTTGCAACAATCCAAAACAGATTGGGAAAATGTTTTATCCGAATATCATAATATTCCAAATAATGAGAAACAAAAATTGATATTAAAGGGTATATCTAAACTTTCCGATTTTTAATTCCGACCTTTGAAATTTAATATTTTTTTTTATTAATAATTCCGATTTATATTAAAAAAAAAATGTCGGCAATTATGCGGGAATTATCGGACTTAATGAAATGGACAAAATTGACTGTCGAGCAAAAGTTGGCAATCTATAATGTATTTATTAATTACGCCAAAAGTGCAAAATTAAAAGAAGGAGAAGATTATATTATCAGCAAAGATAACAGTAAATTTTTAGATTTAAAATTCGACCTTGCAGATGTTGATGATACAACTCATTATGAATTATATAATATAATAGTTGATATATCCAAATAATAAAAATTATTAATAATGAATATTTTTTTTAACTAAAAATAATATAAAACAAAACATGGCACAATTTGATGTAATGTATGATTTCCAAGTTTTAGGTGGTACACTCCAAGAACGATCTAAAATAACAAATAGAAAATCTTCCAATCAAACTTCTAAACCAATTGATAATTTGGAAAACTTATTTGGAGGAAACCCGGAAACAGAATTAGAAAGTTTTGAAGGAGGTGAAAGTGATCAAGAAGAAGAAATGCAAGGTTTGGAATTATCGGATGAAGAATCTTTTGAACTTAATGATAATTCCAATCTTGATAATCCTATTAATAGTGAAATTTCTAAAATGTTTGCCGGATACAATGAAAATGATGAAAATGATGAAAATACAAAAAGTACTTTTGAACCTGAACCTGAAAAATCGGAACATATATCTGAAAGGGAACAATTGCAAGAAAGATCGGAATTAGAATTGAACCCAAAAACAATATATGATACCGAACCGGATTCAAGATTGGAAATAAAAATGTATAACAAAGAAGAAGATGAAGCTATACTAAATTCTGTAAATAATGAATTATCTGGCTTATTTGGTGGAGATACAGAACAAGAACAAGAACAAGAACAGAAACAAGAACAAGAACAGAAACAGAAACAGAAACAGAAACAGAAACAGAAACAAGAACAAGAATATAATAGTGATGAAGAACAAAAAGATAATAGGGAAAACATGTATCATTTTCCAGGGTATGATGATTTAAAAGGAAGGTATCCGGAAGAAGATAAAGTTTATAGAAAAAAAACTGATCCAGATGAGATATTTTTTAAAAGAGATATGAAACCTTTGAATAATTTTGTAATTCAAAGAGACTCGGATTTTTATAAATCCGGAACCAGGTATTATAGATTATCGGATAAAATCAGTGGTGGAGAAACAGGTTTTATTGATTTTGAAGATGATTTTAATGAAATTGGTATAGATGAAATTAAAAATGGATTTCAATTAGGTGATGATACTATTATTAAGTTTTAATTTTTTATACAATTAATAAACATGTACGAATACATTATTGCAATTTTATTACTTAATTTTTACGTATTAATACTATTTTTATATATTAATACCATTGTGTATTTAGATAAAGCCAAACAAAGATTAAGATGATTTCATTATTTCTTGGCATTTTAATAAATTTTTTTTATAATCTCGCAGTTCTAATATGCAACAATACCCAGTTTGCAATAAGTATTTTATTCCAGATTCTTCTTTAGTCCATATGTTAGTTCCAATGTCTGCATGCCGGTCAATCATGGAATTAAATACAAACTTGGAATCGTTAAGATGAATTAATATTTCCGATATCTGGCCATAATTGGAGACAATTTCCAAATATTGCTTAACATGCCGACCAGTTGCAACTTTTACTCCAGATGCGTACATGTGGCAAGTATCAATGCAAATTCCGGGAGTTACCCATTCTGGCAATACTTGGCGTATATCATAATAAAATTTACAAAATTCTTCCGGATCACTAAATTGTTTTGAAACTGGATGTTCAAAATACACAATCGGGTGGGTTTTAAAACTATCCATAGTTGTCCCATTAAATAATTTTTTAATAACATCCAAAGTTATATTAATTTCCAATCTTGGCAAATGTACGATAAAACCAACTACACCCATATTGGCACATATTTGGTATTGTTCTTGAAAACTCCGAATAGTTGGAAAATATCTGTTCAAAGATACATTGTATGTTGAATGTACAAATATTTTAGTTCCAACTTGTTTTTTATAAAACTCTATTTCCGAATCCGTTATTGAGTAATTATTTGATTGGACAAATATTTGAATACATGGAACTGATCCAATTATTTTTTTTGTTTCTAAAAATACATTTGCAGCATCAGAATTTGATGAAATATTTGGTCCAACATTCATTTATTAAAAATAATTATTATTCATAAATAAATAAATAATCGCCAATGGAATTTGAATTAAAAAATAAATCTCAACGTATTACATTAGTTGATCCAATTACGAATAAAGTAATACAAAAATATATATTCTTTTGGGAATTACCAGATAGAATTGTTTCTCTTCTAAAACCTGGCAAAGTTAAAAAAAATTCAGCAAAACTAAAAGAATATTTCGGCTTAAATTGGGAATATTATGTTGGATTATCAGATAAAATAATTGATGCAAAACCGTTATCTATATTAAAATCGGCATCGGCAATGGAAACAATAGAATCTGATGAAGAAGATGATGGATTCGATTTTGACAATATTATAATTGATAATGAAGACTTGAAACTTGATGTAGTCATGGATAAAGATTTTGGTATTACATATGTAACAGATATAAATTTGTTTCCTAAAGATACTCTTAATATGATCAAACATAAAATTTATTATGTTACAAATATACCTGTTTATCGCCAACATTTGTTTTGGACCAACTATGATGGAACCGGGCACTATAGTAGTTACAATTTATACTTACATAAGCAACTATATGAATTTAAAAACGACCAAGATACCGAAAAAGTGCAAAATATTATGATTGATCGGAATTTATATCAAGAACGGAATAATTTAAAAATCCGGACTTGGGAATTAATGGATACATTTGACTCATTAATTGGGAACAATGTTTATGTTTATGACATGGATTCGTACATGTCCAAAATTGATAAAACAACTGTTTATAATGACAACTTTTTATCGCAATTAATTTATTATGGTTTAATAATAAAATACTTTCCAATGTTGGATTTCATTATGTTCCGGCAATATTTGCAAAATGAAAAAGAAATGTTTAAAAATGCCAATTTAATAAATAAATCCAAATTGGATTTGGAAAAATCATTTGAATTATTGAGTAAAATATCATTCCGGATTTACAATAATTATAACAGTTTGCAATATATTTATGATTCCCAGATTTCCACTTATATTAACCGGATTTTATATGAAACTGTTTATCAATCCAAGCAAAAGAAAGTCTTGAATATCCGGAACATGTTTGATGTGTTTAAATGTGATAAAAAATATTATTCGGTAAATGCGTTTTTAGAATATAAAGGTAATTGGTACAAAGCAACCAAAATATACAATAACGCACCAGATATGGAATTATTATTGGAATCGGAATATATGGAATTTGATCTATCTGAACGAATTTATTTTGTATTTGCAATGTCAAAAAATAACGATATTGGAAATATTATAATAGATTCATCTGGTAATTACCAATTTGAGATAGTTTCAAAAAATTACAATATTTCGTTTGATGATTATTTTAATTCTATTCAAGATGATGTAAACCGGCTATTGGAGTATTTTGACAAATTTAAAGACCTCATATTCTTGCCGACTTTTGAAGATCAAACCCTGATCCGGTTTAAGAAAAAGAATATCCGAATAAAATCTTGCGATATTGATCTTAAATGGAACAAAACTATAGACCAAAATATATTTTATGATTATCAAAAAATTATAAACAAATATGAAGAAGCAAATATTCTTACTATCAGGGAAAATATTTTTAATAAAAGATCCAATAATTACATTTTGAAATTCAATCGGGGTATTAAAAAGGAAAAAACTCCATTTATTTTGAAAAAGAATGCAGAATTGAGAAATTATTATGATGTATTTCGGGACAACAATATTAACCGACTTTGGAACTTGCGATACTCCGGAGTGTTATTTGAAATAGTAAATGGGGTTACTAATGTCAAATTTACATTGGAAAATATTGATGGAGAATCATATGAAAGATGTAAAATGTTTATTATGTCTCTTATATTTGATTTTTCCGAAATTACCAAATCCAATATTCCAAAAGAAAAAAAGTTAACAAGTACAAAAAAGAAAATGGAAGAGCTAGATCCGGATTTGTATAAATTTATAACCGATAGTGGATTAAGATATGCCCGACTTTGTCAAAAGAAATTCCAACCGGTTGGAGTATTTACACCTACTGAATATAAACAACTCGGAGATAAAGAAAATACTCATAAATTTTACAATTATACTACAAAAGAACCAATTTATTATAAATGTCCAAAACAATTTCCAAACTTGGGGTACATAGTTGGAAAACATCCAAAGAATTATTGCATACCAAGATGTAAAGAAACTGAAACTGAAGGTGAAAAAAATAAACAAATCGGATTGTTATGTAATGAAAAGAAAATTGTAAAACAGGAAGACATAACAGTTGAAACTTTATCATCATTAACAATTATCAAATTCGGAAAAGAAATTGAAAAAGATAGATTTTCATATTTACATGATTCTTTGTACAAGTTTTTTAAAATAACAAACGAAAAGCAATTAATGTTGGCCAATTATTCCAAAGTCGGAACTCATTATTCAATCCAACTATTGGAAGCATATGCCAAATATCGGAATTTAACATTGGAATTATTAATTGATGATATAATTTCCAAGTTTACACAGGATATTTATAATAGTATCCGGGGTGAAATTAATTTAGTTTATTCAGATATAATTAATGTAATTTCCAATATTAAATCCGGAAATGAATTTTCATTTGATTGGTATAATTTTATAATTAATATAATTCATTATATTTATGGCGATCTTTGCATTATTTTTAAAACCGTAATTTATCAATTTCAGGAAATATTAAATTCTTCCAATTCGTATATAAATATTTTAATAAACAAAGGAATTAACATGCTTTCTATAAACAAAAATAATTTATTAATGTTTCTTATCATTGAAGATGATATTTATCCTATTGTTGAAAATGAAGATATACGTAACAACTTTAGTCCAATAATAGTAAATACACTTATTGATTATTATAAAAACAAAAACAAAAAAGATCCGGATTTGATAATGTTTAATAATTATTCTAAAATACGTTCAATAATAAAGGAAACTCCGGCCATACAAATTGAAAATCAGTATATATTAAACAATAAAACATATATACTGCTTGCAAAAAAGAAATCAAAATATTTTACAATTGGTTGCTTTCCACAATCAATTAAATCCGGACCTCAAAGTGAAAAAATAGAAAGAATATTTGGAGTGTTTAATCGAAAAAAACATAATATAGATCCTAAAACTACAATTGAATTTGCATTAGAATATGTGCCGTTGGAATCATTAGTATTTATTTGTTACAATACCAAGTTGGAAAAAATAGTTAAACCGGATGATAATAATAAATGCAATTTTATTGGATTTCGAATTAAAGATGTTTATTCCTGGTTCAATGATTGCACATTGGAAAATATTCAAAAAATAATTGGTCGGAAAAAGGTTAAAATAGAATTTATGAATTATGATATAGTTGATGTAAATAATAAATTGCAAAATCCGGCCAAACAACTACCGGTTCCCGATTATATCCAAGATATTCATTATAAAATATATATATACAAGTTGTTTAAAAATGAATTCTTCCGAGTTTTGCAAATGTATAAAGATCCGGATATTCATAAACAAATATCGGAAATACTTAAAAATAATAACACCGGTAGAAAGATTGTGTACGAAATTAAAAATAAATTTCCATATTCAAGCGACAAACTTTCAAAAATTATTTTATCTAGTTCGTCTAAAAAAACTGAATTAATAAATAACATATTATTTAAAGAAGATCTTATTGCATTATCTGAAAAGTTGGACAGTATTAATTTTGACAAAATGATAAAGAATATATCATCCAATATTTGCAATTTCATAACTGAATTGCCAACTATTGAAGTTTTTAACAATTCTATAATATCCGAAATTACTATAGAAGGTTCGATAAATATCAAACTTGGAACTGCCAATATTAAACATATTAAAACCAAATATTCCGATAATGAGGGTTTGTTTTATTATAAGGGAAAACTAAATATTCTTAAAAACATGTATGACGATATGAGTGAAAACTTGAAATATGAATGTCAGAATAAAAAAAAATTCTTATCTAATATTTTCAATCCTTCAATTAATATTGTTAATAATTTCTTTCAGTTTAATATTTATCCGGATGAAAAAATTATAATTAAAAGTATTTAAGTTGCAACTTTAAGATGTTTTTTTTATTGTATAACCGGTTTGTATAATCTGGTGTTTCATATGTTTAGTCCGATCATTATTTTCAATGACAAAATTAAACAATCCTGTCGATATTTTGTTGCAAATGTCATCATTAGAAGATGCTCCATATAAAAATAATTTACCATCCGGGTAAAGACTTGTATGATATATTTTGTTATTTTCAGATTTGTTTACATAAATGCATTTTGCATAAACATGTTTGTTACTGAAAAATATATCTATTTTATCCCCAGATTCTGTTCCAGATATTGATTTAGTTTTATAATCCGGACCGGTATTGATATAAATTGTATTATTGGATAACCCGCAAGTTCGCTCTTTTAACAAATATAAATTAATAGTCGGATTTGGAATATCCGGATAGTTGCTAAAATCAAAATGATAAGTCCGATTTTTTAAAGATAATTTGATATTTGTCAATCGGATATTGGTTTGTGGCCGGTAATAATTAATAAAATTAAATACTTTATTTACTATTTTTTCTACCAACTGAGTATTGTCGGTTTTCATACCTGGTATGTTGCCAGATTTTACATGAAATATTTTTACACTAAATACATCCGACTCATTAATAACCCCAAATGTAATTGCACTACTGAATTCATCATTTGATCCATTATTTTTTTTATTTATTTTTGGAGGTTTAATTATTTTTGGCCGACCTCGGGCAGATGTTTTTACTTTTGGCTGCTTTTTTAAATGCATCCAGTCTGGATGATACAACTTGCCAAAGTTGCTTTTAATAAATGCAATATTTACTCCATCTGGTATAAACAGTTCTACATCTTTGCGTTCATTAAGCGGGACATCAATTTCAAATTGAATTGTATAAAGAATTAAACCGGAAGAATACATTGTTAATACTATTTATTTATTTATTATAAATCAATTTAATTGTTTGTCAAAGTAAAAATAATGGATATGTTAAATTTGTTATTTACCGAGCATGCATCCAAAAGAGTACTAAATTCGGTATTACCCGGATATTCAAATGATACCAAAAATGAATATTTGGAAATTGCCAATAAGTATGGTTCTGCCAATCAAAACGTAATTGGTGGAAAAACTAAATCAAAGACCAATATTGAAATAATAATTAAAGACCCGGATGGAATATTTGAATGTGTTAAGACAGATTGCCATATATTGGAAATTTAATACTGGCAACTTTTCAATATGAAAGTATTATAAAAAAAAAATTGATTTATAAATATATAATAAATATTAAATTAACATGTCCGGTTACGAAATTACTAAAAAAAACATTTTATGCATCAAAGAAGATTTTAATGATCCAGAAAATGATATTCCAGTTAAAATTACTTATACCAGTTCAACTAAAATAACAGGTGGATGTACACTTTTATTTTTCTCATTGAATATTTGTGGTAAAATAATCAAATCAATGTCTGTTGTTGTTGATGCCGGATTTTATCAATCTAAAGGTGAATACCCAGGGTTATCTATGATTATTTCAAGAAATAAAGGATTTATTCAATTCTATGAAAGATTGGAAGAATTAAAGAAAAATGCATTGGAAAATTATAAAAAAAATCAAAACTCTAATGAAAAAATTCCAGCTTATCAAAGTAGGTTAAGTAAAAAGGAAGATCAAGATATAGCAATATTTGCAAGTATTAATATACTTGGCCAAGGTGATGATGACGATTTAATGATTGTACCTTTTTACTTAACCGGAGCACCTGATGAATGCAAAGCAAATGAAAAAATGCCAGTATTATCAAATGTTCAAATGGATAGTGATATGTTTGTAGATTTAAAGCGAGAAGAAAAAACTCTAATTAAAAAGAACAAAATCAAATTTCCATTTATTAAGAGATTTTATGGAACTGAAGATTTTAATAAAATACCGGAATGTAGAAGATATTATCCTCTTACATATGGCAACTTTATTGAATCTATGAAAGCATATACTGTTTGCGAAGTTACATTAAATTGCAATTATATTTCATATAAATCTGCCGATTCTAAACCTGCAAGATCCAAGTTAAAAGTAATGACTGCTATTGTAAAACCAAAAACAAGTATTTATGATGACATATTGGAATATAATGAAGAGAGATTATCTGTTTATACCCAGGAAGAAGTAGAAAAAGAAAAGGAAATAAAAGAAAAGTTGGAAATTACTAATGAACATGAAACTATTAGTGATGACCAACTTGAAGGATTGAGAATATAAATTAATTAACTATAAATAATATTTTTTTTTTAAAAAAACATTAAATAAAATATGGAATCTTATATCCTATCTGGAATTTTTATTGTAACATTTTTTACAAATTTGATATACATCCGGCGGCAGACCAATTTAACAAAAAAAATAGATTTACATAACCAAACTTTGTCATTAATATTAAGGCAACTATCGGAAATATCAACCGAAGTAAATTCTTATAATATTAATCGAATTAAACGAATTAAAAGCAGTAAAAATAATTCAATTTCTCCAAGGTCTTTAAAATCAATATCAGATACAACTTTAAATCTTAACCAAATGATTTTAAACAGATCTCATGATAATGTTTTTTCTTCAATATATGAAAATAATGAAAATAATGAAAATAATGAAAATAATGAAACTAATGAAACTAATACAGATACCAATACCGATGAAACTAATACCGATACTACCGATACTACCGATACTACCGATACTACCGATACTACCGATACTGATTCCAGTTCCGATATTGGATATGTTTCAATTGATTAAAGAAAATGTTCGGCAATTTTGGTTAAATATTTAGATAATTTTTTTATTTCATTATTTGAATTATCGGAAAATGAAATTCTTATAAATCCTTTTTTTACTTGATCAGAAACTGGAGATACTCCCATGCCAGATGTTGGAACATTGCCAGTATTACATGCAGAACCGGTTCCAATTATTGTATTAAATTGGTCCTTTAATGCATTTTTTACCATTGTTCCACAAAGTATTTTACCATTAACAGATATTGACATATAAATTACATGTTCCAAACTTGGAGGATCTCGAAATAGTATTGCAACCAATCCAAGTTTATTTGGTTGATAATCCGGATATTTAACTAATTGGAATTTTTGAGAAAGTTCGGATGCAAATACTGCAAACTTGGAGCAACATTTTTTATAATTATATGTATTCATGGCAACCAATAATGACCGGATACCGGCAATATTATAAGTCCCACCCCGGTTACCTTTATTTTGTTTACCAGCAATAGTTGGATAAAATTTAATATTTTTCCGAATAAGCAATCCGCCTAGACCAATTGGAACTCCTATTTTATGAAACGAAAGACTTATAAAATCGCCAATATTGGCCGGATATTCATATTTCATAAATCCTTGCACATTATCAACGGCCAATTGGATATTGCAACCATGTTCACTATTGTAAGTTTCAATGTAATCTTGTATTTCAATAATAGGTTGGACAGAACCAGTTTCGGAATTGCAAGACTGGCAAAATACACAATCGGTATTTGGCCTAATTGCAGCAAACAATTCTTCCAAGTTTACTCGACCGGCCCAATCAATGCCAATCCATGTCACATGTGCCAATTTGTCTTTTTCAAATTGTCGAAGTTTTTCAATAACAGAAGAATGTTCTGATATTGAGCAAATAAAATTCATACTATAATTATTTTTGGCTGAATTATATAAATAATTATTTAAGACTGTAGAGTTGGATTCACTTCCGCCAGATGTAAACATAAATATATAATTATCTGGAGAAACATTGCCTTGGTGGTATTTTAATATTTTATCAATAACAGTTTGCACAATATTCCGAGTTTCATTTGATATTGCCGAACTTATGTTATGTTCTTGAAGTCCCAAGTTATATTCTTTTATTATTTCCAATGATGGCGGGTAGTTTGCATTCGCATCAAAATATAATATTTTTTGCATTTTTTTTATACATGGATTTATAAATTAAATTAAAATTATCTATAAATTCAATTACTGAATAATTTTTTCCAATTTCGTTTATAATATTTTGCAAATTATTTCCAACTTTGCAAATAATATTGTTATCTAAAGTAAGCATCCGGTATTGTAAAGAGAAATTTTCAAATGTCATATCTGGAAAATAAATTGAGTATATTTTACATAGTGGGTCTAATTCATATAATTCTTTCCAAGTGTAATATTGGTAATCCAACTGGAGACGTTTGGAATAAAAAGTTGGCTCGTAAAAATCATTAAAAACCTTTATTTGGGGATTATCGGATCCTATGTAATAAAAACTTATTCGGGATTTATCATTAGAAATATCAATAAAATTGCCTAACATTTTATATAATAATAAAAATGAAAAATATATAAGTAATAATTAGTCGTATTATAATGAGTTCAGTAAGTTCAATGCAAAAGGTTTCTTCAAATGTTTCTGTTTCCCCAATGGATTATTCCAATGTTGTTTATTTAAGCAATTATCAACCGGGGTATGAATTTATTGATTACTATCAACGAGAACAATATGAGTTTGATCAGGATAAAATCTTTTCTGTTCAGGCTAATGGAGTTACTCACAGTTTTGTACTCAATGGTGTTAAATACCAACTTATTGGTTTAGGAATGCCTCTTGAAAATTGCATGACTGATGTTAATCTTTTTGACATTAAACAGTGTCAAGAATCTATCCTGGAAAGTGTCGCATTAAAGTGTGGCAAATTTAACTCGCATTATTCTAGTATTATTCGTTATGGTACATATTATTATGAATCATCAAAGTACTATTGCAGAGTTGAAATTCCATGTGGATCCATTGCCAATTTTATTGGTATTTGGAAAAACAACAAGGATGTTCTTAACTTGGTTATGAGACTGATTATTAGTTATTTAGTTAGTTCTTCTAGTTCGCCTAGTGCATTTTCAGATTGTGAAGAAATTCAACAGTTGGATAATGTGCAAAATGATTCGTTGGAACAAAAGCTGGCCAACCAAGAGTCCCAAATACAGGAACTTAAGGAAAAGTTGGATAATTCAAACAAATCATTAGATCATTGGAAATCTGAGTATGAAAATTCTCAGGTTAAAATTGCCGAACTTGAATCTGAAATTTATCGGTCTCATATCAAAATTAAAGAGACTGAAAAAGTTGTTAGTGAAACAATAGATGATTGCAAAGCAAAAGAAGAATCCATGAGGGAAAAATTGTCAAATCTTGATAGTTATGAAAAGGAAAATGTGGGTCTTCATGAAACAGTTGAAGCTCTTCAAAGGAGACTTGATATTGCTGCCAAAGAAAACGAGTTTATTGCTAATTCGTTTAAGGGTAGTAAGAAAGAAAAGGACATGTTTCATTTGAAAGTTGCCAATAATAAATTGTCATTAGAATTAATTGATAGGGAAAGTACGATAGATGAGTTGAAAAATAAAATCAACTTATTTATGTCAAGAAATATGCCATTTAACCAGTATCCAAGATTTTCTGATAAATACTGGGGAAAAAAATGCAATTTTCTTGAATCAACCGTAAAGGAACTACAAAAGAAATTGGAACATGTTCCAGTCTTAATTAAAAAAGTTGAATCTCTAAAGACAAGTATTAACATTCAGAATTGTAGCAACAAGCTAAATCTTGAATTACTTGATAAACTCCATGACGATGTAGACTATCTTAAATCTGTTATCAAATGGTATAATAGTAATAATGATGTTGACATTGAAAAGGAATTTATTTCTTATGAGCAACCAAAGAAATCTGAAAAAGACTTTATGGATGATTTAGATTTTAGTTTTGGCGATAAACCCTCTCAAAAAGAGGATGAATTTGACAACATTATGGATGATTTTACTATTGATCTTGGCGATAAACCCTCTCAAAAAGAGGATGAATTTGACAACATTATGGATGATTTAGATTTTAGTTTTGGCGATAAACCCTCTCAAAAAGAGGATGAATTTGACGATATCGATCTTGATTTTGGTAATGAATCTCCTCAAAAAGGAGATGAGCTAAATCATTTTGAAAACTCCGGATTCTTTGAAGCTCCGTTAAAAATCAAACCTAGTTTGGTTGATTTAAATATTATTAATAGTAACAATATTGGATCATGAGCGGATTGTGAGTCTGATGATGACTAATTAGTCATGAATTTTTCTAACATTTTCAAAAAAAAATCAAATTAAGTAGTACGACGACAATTATTTTTTTTTTAAATTTCTATATAACTGCAATTATCTGAACAGTAATAGTATAAATCATAAAACATGTTGTTTCCACAAAACTTGCATATTTTATCTGTCCTTTTTTTTACCAATGTAGTCCCACTATCTTGGTTATATTCAAAATATTCGAATAAAATTGCAAAAGTAGTATCTCCGGTAAATATATCATGGTAGATTTTAGGATTGTTTTTTAACAAATTTTCAAATTTTATTATATACCGCGATATAATATTAAGATAAACTTTACTTTTTTTTGATCTAAAATTCAAGGCTACACATTTATCAACCCGGTAGTGATTTATTTTTTTATATAAATCTACCAAGATTTCATATTTCAATTTATCTTGTTCATTTTGGAAACTTTCCGACTTTTTAAGAGTTATATAAAGAAATAATAAGTTATGACAATCATTATTGCCGGATATTAAAACATCGCACATTTGGGTATGAGACATTAATTTATCGGAATTCATAAGTTCGTATAACAAATTAATAAATACGAATTTTTCTTCACTGTTTAATTGGCCAAACATTGGATAATCTAATAAATATCTGTAAAAAGAAATATGGTGAAACAAATAACTGGAATCAAATTGTTTAATTATTGATTCGTAGAATTTTTCATACAATGATTTTATATTAATTAAATCTTCCATTATTATTTAATTTAATATTTATTTTCAAATTTATATTTAGCAATTTAAAACAATACATGAGAGAAATCAAATATGGAGATGTTTTATTTAGATACTTACCGGAATATCAAGTTTGGCATGCAGGAATAGTTGTCAATGTAAAAAGCCAACATTGGGATTATATTTATATATTGGAATTTGGAGATAATGATACAATATCATTGGTAGAATTGCAAAACTTCTTATGGGGTCGGTTATATTTTTGGGTTGGCAGGTTTGAAGAAGAAAAGAAATTTTATGGAAAATCGGTATTCCGATCAGTAAAAGAAAGAGTCCAGGCAGCATTAGATTTGTTTGAAACCAACAACTTGAAATACACACTTCATAAATATAATTGCGAATATTTTGTTCGTCGGTGTACTTTCCGAGATCAGGCATTATGGCCATCACCGCAAACCATGTTAATATCCCGAAGTCGGGCATTACTTGGAGTCAAATTGATGTCAATGTTTTTATTTAATATCACTCATAACTTGGAAAATGATCTTCATTTTGAAAAATCAATGCGGCCAACCGATCATAAATATACTGTCAAAAATGGAATGGTAGTAGATTTGGAAGAAAAAAAATAAAAAACTAACAAATTATACTAAATCTTTCAAATTTTGAATAAATTTAATTGAATTTACATTAATACCGGATAAATCAATGCATCCAATTAATTCAATAAATGTAATTGTTTTCAATTTTGGGAATTGTATTTTCAAATTATTTAAAAATACTTGATCGGATTCAGATATATAAACTAATACGAGATGTTCAATTAAGTAAATAATATCAGTACGAAAGTGAGTTGGCCGGCCAACTATAGTGATATCAGATGGAACCAATATATTTTTTTTACTATTTACTGAAAGCAAAGATTTATAAGTCCCATTAATACCAATTGAAATTTGATCTACAATGCCGGATAAGAATAATATTTTGATATCCGGCATTAACAATGTATTTCCCGATTCTAATTCGTAATGAAATAAAAATATTGAATGTGAAAATTTATCAAAGTCAATATCTTTACCTAAATGGTTTACAGAAACAAATTTAATTATATCTGGAATGATATTTTCGAAATCGGTATTCTCATCTACAATAAGTATTTCAAATTCGGAAAACTTACAAGTATCCGAGTTAATGTCTTTTAGAACTTTTAATTTACCATTGTCAGTTAATGATATTTCTGTATTTGAAATAACAATATTTGTTTTATTAGGAATGGTTATTTCGCTCATATTTTTTATATATATAATATATTCAAAAAAAAAATATATCTGTTTAATCGCTTGAACTCACTATTGATTCCCGATCATCGGTATAAAGTTCATGTAATTTTTCTTTATGTATTGATAAGTTTGCCAAATTATATTTAAAACCGGAAATACATAAATTATAATAAGACTCATCCCGATATGTCCGGCGTTCTTGAATATTAGTTTTAACAACTTGAAAATTATCAATAATATTTGAAATTAAACTACTATAATAAACTAACATCCGGAGTTGGTGGAAATATATTGCAATAAGTTTATCAAAATGGGATATATTAATATTTTCTTGCTCATATACATCATGAGGCAATTGTTCAATATCATAAAAGTAATTCTCTATTAATTCAATATTATTTTTATGAGTATAACAATTGAATTTATTTGCAAACTTGAAATTTACTACTCTTTTTTGACCCTTTATGAAAATAAATAATCCGATTTGGATTTCATTTTTATATTCCCAAATTTCCAAAATTGCATTTTTTCCATTTTTATTTGATTTGATTTTAATAAAATTTCCATTATTAACATATTTTTCTTTAGGAAAGTTTTTTTTTTCAGATTTCACTTTCAAAGTTGGTTTTGATTTTGATTTTAATTTTGATTTTGTATGATAATTCATGCTAAATTTTGAAATATTGGAAGTATTGGAAGTATTGGAAGTATTGGAAGTATTGGAAGTATTGGAAGTATTGAAAGTATTGGAAGTATTTAAATATGGTGATTTAAACTCAATATCTTCAGATTCGGAATCTGATAAATCTGCCCAGTTTTTATTCATTATTTTCTTTGAGGATTTATTTGTAACAATAAAAATTTATTTGATTTTTTTATAAGTTACTATAATTTGTTAGTATGTCTGATAGTCAACCTAGTTTAGCTGATGATGGTAGAAAAATAATAATGCCTTTTATTACTAATATTGAAGATTATACTAAACCCAGTGGACAAATCTTTTTTAAGGAATATTGTTTTGGTCAAGAAGCATATGAGCTTTTTATCAAAGCACTTATTGGTTCAATTTTTCATGCAGGAACAGTTGTAAATATTCTTACTGAAAAAAAGGTTAAACATTACATATTCATTGGAATAAAAGGTATTATGAAATCAGAATTCAATTGTTTTAATATAAAAAAAAAACAAGTCTCAGGAGCTGATCTTGAAAAGATTACAAGAGCATTTTGTCTTTCATTGGTAAAAGCCGGAATGAATGCTACAATCTTGAAACAAGCTTTGGAAGTTTTTGATATTACAATTAGTACTATTGATGGTAGCGACATTAACAACTTTACTATAGGCTTTAAATCAAAATTATTTCTCAAGCTTAATAATGAAGAAACAAGAAGAAACTCATTGAAAAAATTCAATTCTGACGTTTATAAAATTTATAAACAATTTGAAGGAAAAGTTATTCGTCAAGACTGATTCAAGACTGATTCAATCTAATTCAATTCAATTCAATTCAATTCAATTCAATCTAACTAAAAACAATCTAACTAAAAACAATCTAACAAACAAATATTTTTTTATTTTTTTTTTTAAAAAAAATATGTTGTATTATTGTAAATCTATGTAGTCTATATTCATACTTAAAAATGCATTTTCAAGGTTTTTTTAAGTATTATTGTAAACCTATGTAGTCTATATTCATACTTAAAAATGCATTTTCAAGGTTTTTTAATACTGAATCAACATCATCCTTTGGTTTTTCCTCTTTCTTTTCATCTGAATCTGTCTTTGCATCTGAATCTGTTTTTGCATCTGAATCTGTCTTTGCATCTGAATCTGTCTTTTCATCTGCCTTTTTCTTTCTCTTTGCTTCTGCCTTTTTCTTTCTCTTTGCTTCTGCCTTTTTCTTTGCTTCTTCTGCCTTTTTCTTTGCTTCTTCTGCCTTTTTCT
>Ga0102940_1000048_pt1 | contig 73100 bp, 62 predicted proteins | sample SalPonR2_C_D1_MG_FD_78215 | JGI IMG/M metagenome (GOLD analysis project Ga0102940, IMG submission 78215) | Salt pond soil microbial communities from South San Francisco under conditions of wetland restoration - Salt Pond MetaG R2_C_D1_MG | ecosystem: Environmental > Aquatic > Marine > Intertidal... | reverse complement strand
GCCCACCGCTTCCGCAGCGGAACATCCCCACCTGGGGACGTTTCGCCGACGCCGGCGGGTCCGGTGCCCACGACGCCTCGCTACACGCGGAACTGCACCACCAGCGCCTTGAGGCTCTCGGCCATCCGGCTGAGTTCGTCGGACGCGGCGCGGAGCTGGGCGGAGCCGGCCGAGGTCTCGCTGGCGACCGACGCCACGGTGGAGATGCTCTCGGAGATCTCGTTGCCGCCCAGGGAGACCTGGTTCACGTTGCCGGAGATCTCGGCGACGGTGGCGCTCTGCTCCTCGACGGCACCGGCGATGGTGGACTGGGCGTCGCTGATCCGGCGGATCACGTCGGTGATCGCACCCATCGCTTCGGACGCGGCGTGGATCTCGCCCTGCAGCCCGGTGATGCGGTCGGTGATCTCCTCGGTGGCCTCGGCCGTGCTCTTGGCCAGGTTCTTGACCTCGGTGGCCACGACGGCGAAGCCGCGCCCGGCCTCGCCGGCGCGTGCGGCTTCGATGGTGGCGTTGAGCGCGAGCAGGTTGGTCTGCTCGGTGATCCCCGAGATCATCTGGATCACGCTGCCGATGCGGTCGCTGCTCTCGCTCAGGTTCTGGACGGTGGCGCTCGCGTGGTCGACGCGTTCGACGGCCTGACCGGCATCGGTGGCGGCGGAGCTCGACTGCGAGGCGATCTCGCGGATGCTCGCGTCCATCTCCTCGACGGCGGTGGCCACCGACGCGATGTTGCTGCTGATCTGCTCGGACGCGCTGCTCGCCGACACCGCGTGCTGGGAGGTGCGTTCGGCGGCCTCGGTCATGGCGGTCGACGTCTGGGCCATCTCGGTCGACGCGGCGCTGACCTGCACGGTGGATTCGCCGACGTCGTGGACGATCGACCGGATCTTCTCGACGAAGCGATTGAAGTACCGCGACATCTCGGCGATCTCGCCGTCGCCCGTCTCGTCGAGGCGCACGGTCAGGTCGCCGTCGCCCTCGGAGATCTCGTGCAATCGCTCGGTGGTGTTGCGCAGGGGCGTGGCGATGCGCCCGGCCAGCCAGATCGCGATCCCGATCAGGGTGACCGCGATCACGGCGCCCACGAGCACCACCGAACCCACGAGCCGTCGACCGCGTGCCCACGCGGCGTCGCTGATCGCGGCGACCTCTTCGTCGATGAAGTCTGCGTACTCGCCGGAGCCCAGGACCCAGCCGTGCTCGGGCAGGTGCAGGACGTAGGAGAGCTTCGGGTATCCGGTCCGCTCGTCGCCGCCGGGCTTGGGCCAGTAGTACCGGAGCACGGCGTCTCGGGTCGGGGACGCGAGCACGGCCCGGTTGGCGTCGACGAACAGGTTCGTCTCCTCGACGTCCGCCACCTCCGGGTCGGACAAGTCGTGCACCGTGCCCTCGTGGTGGATCCGTTCGACGCGCTCGAGATCGCGCATCTGCGACATGTCGCGGCCCTCGAGCTCCGTCGCGATCGGGTGCATGACCATCCTGGCCCGGCCGGGTGCACGGCGATCGAGCGAGTGGATCCACACGTAGGAATCGCCGTGGGCGAGGTGGCGGACCCGCTCGAGTTCCTCGCCCGCGTCGGCTCCGGCCGCCTCGGCGCCGGCGATGGCGGCGGCGGCTTGTTCGACCTGCGCCCGGAGGCGGTCGACCACGGCGGCCTCGTAGCGGTCACGGGCCGTCTCGATCCGCTCGTGGGTCTGTTCGCGGACCGACAGCGCGGTCACGACGACGAGCACCGCGATGCCCGCGACGATGGGCGCGACGGTGGCGATCAGGATTCTCGAACGGATGGTCATGGCGGGTCCCGGGAGCGCGTGGGAGGGCCGAGGCAGGGCGGCCTCGCGGCGTTCCGCGCCGGGCTGGTGTGCCGGGCGGTGCCGTTCCACCGTTCGCGATCGGTCGCGCAGGGCGGAAGCCTTAGCGGAATTCCGCGATGGCCGTCCCAACGGCGCCCGGTGGCACTCTAGGCCGTCCGGCGGTCGGGCCCGTCGTCGACGAGCACGTCGATGCCCTCCCTGTGCGCGATGCCCTGGGCGATGAGTTCGGCCTCGGCGCGGCTCGGGGCGTGGGCGAGGGCCACGTCGTGATCGTCGCGGAGGACCTGCCAGAGGTGGCGGATCGTCGGGTGGCGTCGGACGGTCAGTGGTCGGGATGCATTCGACATGTCGGGAGCTCGGGGGAGGTTGCGCGCGAGGCGGGAAATCTAAGCGATCGCATCGGACCTTGCACGCAGCTTGTGGACCGCCACTACTTTCGCCTTAATTGCGCCTCTACGGGAGGAGATGCGGTATCCGGTCATGGTATCCGGTCATGGCAACCGGCGCTGAAACCTGTCACCATGCGAATGCCCGTCTGTCCGTCCGTTCCTGCCTACGGAGGATCCCGCGCATGGGCTTGCGTTACGCGTACTTTCCGGACCACGACCTCATCGTCGAGCAGTTGGACGGCGACGTCGAGCTCGACCAGGTCAAGTCGGTGAAGCTCCAGGAGATCTCCTCGGGCGACCTCGGCCCGAAGACGGTGATCCTGTGTGTCGTGGGTGACGTGACCTTCGACAGCCGGCTCACGAAGGAGTTCGCTCCCTGGCTGCGCGAGGCCTACGGGGACTTCGATCCGCGGGCGGCCTATCTCGTTCGCGATCCGGGGGCGACGGCCCTGATGATGCTCCTTCAACGTCAGTTCCGCGATCGCGGGGTCGAGGTCTTCTCGACCTTGTCGCGTGCTCTCGAGTGGCTCGGACTCGATTCGAAACGGGTCGCGGCCGCCGATCTGCAGGTCGGAGACGTCCAGGAGTGACCTCGTGTCGCCGCGCGCTCAATCCGCCGGCAACAGCACCCACAGCTCCGGCCGCCCGCAGTTGCAGTGCACGGCCCGTCCGAGCAGTCCGAACGACGCCCAGCTCAGCCACAACGCCACGCGCGCGGTGTGCCACGCCCCCGGACCCGCAGGACGTCGGTGATCGAGCGCTTCGACCCGGTGCTCCACGGCGGGGATCGGATGGAAGATGGTCTCCACGCCGCGCGGGCGGCGCGGTTCGTCGTCCTGCCAGCGGTCGAGCTGCCGGGCGGTCTCGCGCAGGGTCGCGGGGTCGACGCCGAGTTCGGAGGCCGCGCGGTCGGCCCAGTACACGCCGGGCCGGCTCAGCGACGGCAGGATCAACGCGCCCACGAACGACCACAGCGTGACCCACAGCGACACGGTGACGAGCCCGGCCACGCTCGTCAGCGATCCGCCGAGGACGAAGACGGCGAGCCCGAAGCCGATCAGGTCGAAGGCGGCGGCCAGCACGAGCCCGCGCTCGCGTGCACCGGAGCGCAGGACCGATCCGCGGCGCACGAGTTCGGCCTCGAAGCGATCGGACGCGAGGTCGCGCACCCAGCGCGCCGGAACGAGAAGGGCCTCGCGGCCGGGCGGTCCGACCCAGCCTCCGGTGAATCCCACGTCGTCGTGGTCGATCGCCAGCACCCGGCGCGTGCCGAGCAGTTCGGAGGCCGGACCCGTCGTAGGCACCGCCCGCTGCGACGGGCGCAGACCGCCGACCCAACGCGCGAACACGCCCTGCGCCAGCACCAGTCCTCCCGTGGCCACCGCGACCACGGCGAATCCGAGCCAGGGCGAGACGGCCCGCGACGCCTGCAGGACGACGAGACCGAGACCGACCCACCACGCGCCCTGCACCAGGACGCCGCGCAGCCAACCCACCAGGAATACGCCGAACGACCGCTCGGACCGGCCGAAGCGGCGAGGGACGACATGGCCGCCGACGACGTCGAAGGGCAACGACACGACCACGTACGCGCCGAAGGCGGCCGCCAGGGCCGCGAGTTCGGGCCCGAAACCGGCGTCCGGACCGGGCAGGAACCGACCGGGAAGATCGAGGGCCAGGGCGGTGACGGCCAGGACGACGAGGGTGCCCACGCTGGTGATTCCCAGCCACAGACGCGCGCGCGCGTGGTTCACGACGAAGACTCCGGAGGGGGCTGCCGTCCGGAGTCTTCGCCGCCGACGCGCGGGCGGACGCAGGACTACTTGGTCCGGCGTCCGCTGCGCTTCTTCTTCGTGCCGGTCTTCTCGGAGGACGTCTTCTTCTTCGTCGCCGTCTGCTTGCGCGCGGCGGCCTTCCGCGCGCCCTGCACCTCTTCGTAGCGGGCGAGGAATCCCTCGATCGGATCCGACGCGATGGTGTCGCCGATCAGGTCGAGCGGCAGGTCGTCGACACTGCGGAAGCGCACACAGCTCTTGCCCGCATCGAGCTTCTTGCCGGCTTCGGCGAAGCGCCGCTCGAACTCGGCGCGGCGTTCCTCGCTCATGTACACGTTGTTCAGGTACAGGGTCATGTGGTTCTTCTGCGACCCCAGCGCCGCGTACACCAGCGGCTCGCCGTTGTAGGTGTCGGGATAGGTCGAAAGCGGGATCTGGTAGACCAGCATGCCGCGGTTCACCGTTTCCTCGTAACCGGCGGGCAGGCGCTCGAGGATGAGCCGGCGGACGGCCTCGATCGCGGCCCGGCGGTCGTCGGGCAACGAGTCGAGGAAGCCTTCGATCGGATCGCTCATCGGTTCTCCTTCATGGCATCGGCGGGCTGCATCAGGTAGAAGAAGGCCCCGCCGTCGTCGGTGCACACGGCGATGCGGCCGACGGGCGTGTCGAAGGGCCCGTGCTTCACCGCGCCCCCCAGCGTGCGCACCTGCTCTGCGCTGCGGTCGACGTCGTCGACCTCGAAGTACAGCGCCCAGTGGGCGGGCAGGTCGCCCCACTCGTCGGTCATCTGCAGGATGCCGCCCACCTCGATGTCGCCGCTCCGGAGCACGCGGTAGCCCGGGCCGGGCGCATAGGGGTTCTCGGTGTTCGTCCAGCCGAAGACGGAACCGTAGAAGTCGGCGGCGGCGTGCATGTCACGGCTGGCCAGTTCCGTCCAACACACCGTACCGGCCTCGTCGGCCCGGCGGCTCCCACCGTGGCCCTTCGCCTGCCACAGGGCGATCATCGCGCCCTCGGGATCGGCGAAGTAGGCGAGGCGGCCGTGCTCGAAGATGTCGATCGGGCCGAACAGGACCTTGCCGCCGCGGGCGGTCACGCGCTCGAGCACGGGTTCGAGTTCGTCGACGCAGACGTAGGCGTTCCACGACGGCGGAGCGCCGCCGGCGAGCATTTCCGCGTTCATCTGACCGCCTCCGGCGACGTGATCACCGGCCAGCGTGAACATGGTGTACGGCTCGGACCCTTCCGCTTCGGCGGGCTGGTCCTCGGCCGACCACCCGAAGAGTCCCGCGTAGAAGGCCTTGGAGGCGTCGAGGTCCTTGGAGAACAGATCGAACCAGCCGAAGTGGCCGTGGGGGTGGGCGTCGATGCGGGGCACCGGAGGCCTCCGGATCCAGGGGGCGCGAGGAGATGGGCCCCGAGCGTAGCGGGAATCGCGCCCGGCGTCACCGCCGTGCGGCGGCCACCACCGCCGGACTGTCGTCCCCGAGCGGGTCGCGGTCGAAGGAGCCGAAGCGATCGACACGGGTGAAGCCGGCGCGGTGCAGCAGGTCGACGAGCTCCCGTGCGCGCAGCGGTCGCAGGAAGGTCGTGTTGACCCGGCGGTCTCCCGTGTCCTTCACGGTGAGTTCGGTGCGGAACTCCACCAGTCCCGGCCGCGCATCGAAGTCGAGGGCGCGCTCGAAGTGCACGCGCGGCGTGTCGATGGCGGGCAGCGCCGTCGACCCCTCGCGCAGCAGCCGATCGTAGTGGACGATCTGCACCGCCAGGAAGCCGCCGGGCGCGAGGTGGGCCTCGGCCCATTCCAGGAAGGCGAGCAGCTCCGCCTCGTCGGTCAGGTGGACGAGGGTGTTGCCGAAGCAGGTGATCGCGTCGGCCTCGACCACCTGCAGGGCCGGGCTGTCGTCGAGGTGCGCCATGTCGCCGCGGACGAACTCCAGCGAAAGGTCGTGATCGTGTCCCCGCGCCACGCGCAGCAGCTCGCGGTCGGCGTCGACGCCGATTCCGCGTCCGATATGATCGCCCAGGCCGTGCAGCAGCCCGCCGGTGGCGCACCCGACGTCCACGACGGTGGCGTCGGGCGCGCGTTCGCCGAGCAGGTCCAGCACGAGCCGGCTCGGCCCCGGACGCGGCGGGAAGACCTCGTCGTAGTACGCCGCGATGGTGGTGTAGGAGGTCTCGGACATGGTGCGCGGAGTGTGGCCGAGCGCGTTCGTCCCGACCATGGGGAACCGTCCGAGGGGCCTCAGGGGACGAGCTCGACGCTGGCGATCGACAGGTCGGCCTGCATCCGCTGCTTGGCCGCCACGATGCCGATCCGCCGCAGCGCACCGGTGTCGAGCGGAGCGCGCAGCGACTGGGCCGTGAAGCGGTCGAAGGGGATCTCGACGTCGGTCCAGGTGTCCGGGGCCTCGAAGGGAGCCGCGTAGTGCTGCCACGGGCGGCGGGTGTCGTCGGTGCGCAGGTGCACGTAGTAGCCGTCGCCGTTGCCGCGCACCCGTAATCGAATGGCGCGGTACGCGCTCGCGTCGAGCGGCCCGCCGCTGCCGTCCAGCGGCAGGGCGACCTGCACGAAGCCGCCGTTGTTCTCCAGGCGCACCTCGCCGCTCATGTGCAGGTGCGGGGTGTCGGCGTCGCCGTGGCGCTCGACGCTCATGTCGCTCACCCCGCCCATGACCCGGTCGGTGAAGCCGGTCCAGCGCGCGCCCCAGGTCGACACGCCCAGGGAATCTCCGAAGTCGTCGAGTACGAGCGGGGGAACGGTCATGGCGGATCCGATCACCAGGAGCAGCAGGGCGGTGAACACGACGGGACACTCCTCGGTCCGGGGTCTCCCGTCGAGTTCGGCGCGACGTCGGCGGCGGATGCGCCGGCGACGCCGGCTACACCGGCCAGCTCACGAAGAGCGAGACGCGCATCGCCCGCAAGGTCTTCAGGTCGTCGTCGTAGCCGTCCGGGAGCTGCGGCCGGTTCGCGCGGTAGGTGGCGTCGAAGTCGGTGACCGCGTCGTCGGCCGTGTACGGTTGCCCGTCGAGCTCGATGTGGTAGCCGCCGATGTTGAGCCACTTCTGCCGAATCGGATCCCAGATGCACATGCTCTCGTCCGCGTTCGTGGCCGCTGCTACGCGTCCGCCCCGGACGTGGTTGCCGAGATGCTCGCCCGCCAGGGCCAGGACGTCGGCCGGTTCCACGTCTCCGTAGGCGTCGGGCCGAAGAACCGTCGTCGGGGTCACCGTGCCGGAGTAAGGCGACCGGAAACTCCGGTCCTGCCGCCAGACGTCGAAGTTCGCGGCGAAGTCCCGCGCCGCGGCCCGTTTGAATTCGGGGCTGCGTTCGAGGCGATGCGCGCTGTCGTTCAGCGAGGAACAGTCGTAACCGAGATCGCAGTGGACGAGTTCGGGCCGGAAGGTCGTCATGTCGGAATCCGATGCGACGAAGAACGGGAGCCTCCGACGCAACAGTCTGCGCCCTGATCGTTCCGTGGAATGGAACGATCAGGGCGATGGCCCACGATCGAGAGGCCGGAGCGCCGTGAGCGGATCCAGGCTGCGGACGCACCGGAAGCCGACGTATCGGCCCGGCGTGAAAGCCTTCTCGATGGGGAGCATGAGTTGTGTCGTCGCCAGCTCGGCTTCGATCGTCCAGCCCGCGCTGATGGCGATCTTCCTGTCGGAATCGACCTCCAGACGCCCGGTCTCGGGGTCTGCCGTTCGCCAGCTGGCGTCGATCCATTCCTGGACCGAGCCCAGGAGATCGAGCACGCCGTCCTCGCTGCGGTCGGAGGGATGGGAGCCGACCGGTGGTACGTTCTGGGTGAACAAGCCATCGTCGACACCACTCATCGCAAGAGTTCGGTCGCCTCGACGGCCCACGACCGCGAGCACCTCGAGCGATTCCGGCGGAACGTCGGCGCGGTACCGTGTCCAGGGGAGTTCGTTCCCGACGGTTCCCCCGACCGCGCGCTGGAACTCCTTGAGCGTCGGAAGACGTTTGCCGGCCCATTCCGCGTACGCCCGGGCGTCGGTCCAGGAGACCATGACCATGGGTCGGTCCTTCAGCGACGACAGGCCCGAGTCCTCCCAGTCCTTCGGCAGCGGATGTCCCGTCGCCTCGTGGAAACGGAGGTAGTCGCCGATCGTCACCTCGGTGCGGTCCATGGCGAACACCGGGCCGGTCCACGGCTCGCGGACCATGGCATCGGTGTCGGGCGGCCAGTGTTCCACCACGAAACGGCCGCCCGGAATGCGCACCATGCCGTCGAGCACCCCGGTCGTGTCCACGAGGGTCGCGTGGAACTCCACCTGCCGCGCGCCATCGGTCGCGTCGGGGGGCGGGATCTCGCGGGAGAGTTCGGCCAGGGCACCGTCGTCGCCCGCGAACACGAAGCGCACGAGTCCGGGGTCGAGCGACGTCCGCACCGGTGTGGTGCCGAGTTCGAGCGGCTCGTCGTACTCGCCCGTCCCGACGTTCCAGGGGCGGACCCAGGTCCGCGTTCCGCTCGGTTCCGACGTCAGCACGACGGGCGTGCGGGTCGTCGGGTCGCGGCTCGCGCCCGTCCACCAGGCCACGCCCACGGCCAGCAGCAGGATGGCGGCGGCGGCGAGGGGACGTCGACGACGGGCCACGAACCGGCGGGCGCGTTGCAGTGCCGACGGAGGCCGGGTCTCGATCCTCCCGCCGCGCGCGAAGGCCCGCAGGTCGCGCGCCATGGCGTCGATCGAGACGTACCGGTCGTCGGGTTTCTTCTCCATCGCCTTCAGGCAGATCGTCTGCAGGTCCCGCGGCACGTCGGGGCGCAGGCGCCGGGGCGCGGTCGGCTCGCCCTGGCGGATGTCGCGCGCGACGTCGAGTGCCGAGTCGCCGAGGAAGGGGCGCCGGCCGGTCAGCAGTTCGTAGAGCACCACTCCGAGCGAGTAGACGTCGGTGCGATGGTCGATCTCGTGGCGGCGCCCCAGGAGCTGCTCGGGGCTCATGTACTGGATCGTGCCCGTCACGTCACCCGAGCGGGTGGGGCCCTCGGCCTCGAGGTCGCGGGCCAGGCCGAAGTCGGTGAGCCGTGGATGGCCCTGGCGGTCGATCAGCACGTTCGCCGGTTTGACGTCGCGGTGGATCACGCCGTGGTCGTGGGCATGGGCCAGGCCGTCGGCGATCCGGGCGACGAAGTCGGCGATCGCGCGCGGATCGTCCGGGTCGGGTCCGAGCCCCCGCCGGCGGTCGACGACCATCTCGTCGGCCACGTTCGAGCCCTCGACGAAGGGCATCACCAGGTAGTGGGTGCCGCGCTCGGTGCCCGAGCGCAACAGCGGGACGATCGAGGGGTGGTCGAAGCGCTGCATGCGCTCGGCCTCGCCCTCGAAGCGCACCAGACCGGTGCCACTGCTGGCCAGACCGAAGAACAGCAACTTCAGGGCGACGACGTCGTCGGTGCTCGTGTCGATTCCGCGGTAGACGGTCCCCGTGCCGCCGTGGCCGATCTCGGTGGTGAGACGCACACCGCCGAGGACGTCGAAGGGCAGGTTCCCGTCGGCCTGTTCCTCGCTCACGTCGAGGAAGTCGCCGGCGGCCTCGAGGTGGCGGAGCAGGCTCTCGACCTCGGTGCGCGTGGCGGCATCGAGCTCGTCGAGGCGGCGAATGCGCTCGCTCGGGCTCAGATCGAGCACGGCTTCGAAGATCTCGCGGACGCGTCGGGACTCGCTCACCATGAACTCCGGAGAGGGACCAACTCCGAACTCTGCCTGCTCCGGCGCGTGGGATCAAGTGTGACTCCGTGCAGTCGATCGTTGCCGGGTCGGTTGCCTTCGCGCATGCTGCGCCGTCGTGAACCTCTTGTTCGGATCGAATCTCTCGCAGTGGGGTGGCGGTGAGAAGTGGATGCTCACCGCCGCCGAGGCGATGGCCGAGCGGGGCCATCGCGTTTCACTGTGTGCGCCCACCGGATCCGAACTGCTCGCGCGGGCGCCGGCGTCGATCGAGACCTTCGCCGTGGACTTCGTCCGCGATTTCGATCCGGTGTCGTTCCTGCGCGTGTGGCGCCATTGCCGCCGGCGGCGGATCGACGTCTTCTGCCTGAACATGGACCGCGTGCTGCGCGTGGGCGGTCTGGCGGCGCGGCTGGCCGGCGTGAGGGCGGTGATCCCGCGCCGCGGCAGCGAGTTCCCCCTGAAGGGCCACCTGAACTACCGCTTCCAGTACCAGGTGGTGGCGACCGCGCTCGTCGTCAACTCGCGCGCGACCGAGCGCACGCTGTGCCGCGACATCGACTGGAGGCCGCGCGGACGCGTGCACGTGCTGCACAACGGACTCGACCTGCGTCCGTACCAGAACCCCCGGCCGCGGCACGAGGTCCGCGCCGAACTCGGCCTGGCCGACGACGACCTCGTGGTGTTGAACGTCGGCGAGCTGACCACGCGCAAGAACGCGGCGCTGCTCGTGTCCGTGGTCCCGGACCTGCTTACGGAGTTCCCGCGGCTGCGTGTGCTGCTGGTGGGCGAGGGCGATCAACGCCACGCCCTGCAGCAGCAGATCGAGGCGCTGGACGTGGGCGATCACGTGCGCCTGCTCGGTTTCCGGCGTGACGTGGCCGACCTGCTGAACGCGGGCGACTTGCTGGCCCACACCGCCCACGTCGAGGGCTTCGGTTTCGCCGTGGCCGAGGCCATGGCCTGCGGCCTCCCCACGGTGGTCACGAACGCCAGCAGCCTGCCCGAGGTGCTCGAGGAGGGCGTCACGGGCTTTGCCTTCGCCGACGACGACGCCGACGGCCTGCGCGCGGCCCTGCGTCGCTATCTCGCCGATCCCGCACTGCGCCGCGAGCACGGCGAGGCCGGCCGCCGCCGGGTGCACACGCACTTCGAGCTGGGCGCGAAGATGGACGAACTCGAGCGGATCCTCGAACTCGAGACCGGCCGTCGTGGATCGTGACCGATCACACCGCCCCGCGGCGTGCTTCCAGTTGGCTGCGGATCTCCTGGGCCCGGTCCTCGGTGATCTCGAACCGGTAGATCGCCCACAGAGCGATCGCCGAGGTCAGAACGGGGACGAAGATGTCGAACAGCCGCATGAGCAGAATGGTGCGCTCGGTCTGGTCGACACCGAGATCGACGTCGAAGCCGGTGAAGTTCAGGAGGTACCCGCTCAGCGCCAGCGCGGCCGAGAGGCCCAGCTTGATCATCCACCAGAAGATCGATCCGAACATGCCCTCGCGGCGTTCGTGGGTCTCGAGTTCGTCGGCGTCACACACGTCGGCGATCATCGCCGGCACGAGCGTGAACAGACTGGCGAGCCCGAACGAGATGAAGGGCTGCGGGACGAGGACCAGCCACGGCATGTCGGGCCGGTAGCACACCCACTTGAGCAGGAAGCCCAGCATCGACATCGAGATTCCGAAGAGCAGCGCCTTGCGCTTGCCGATGCGCGTGCCGAGCCAGGTCATGCCGGCCACGATCAGGAAGTTCGCCACGGCGCCGGAGGTGCCAGCCCACCCGAACCACTTGGCGCCGGCGATCTGGTCGCCCTCGGCCACGTGGTAGATGATCACGTACTGCTGGAAGGCCGCGACCATCATGAACCCGTTGAAGACCAGGAACGCGGTCAGACAGAGCTTCTGGAACGGGCGTGACCTGAGCGTCACGCCGAAGCCCGAGAAGAACGCCTTCAGGCTCTCGACGAGTCCCGGGCGCGGATGGGCGGCGGCCTCGGTCCGGGCCACGTCCGCCATGCGCTCGCGCAGGAAGATCGCGGGCAGGATTCCCAGCCCGATCGTCACTATGCCGATCACCACGGCCAGCCCCAGCGCACCCTCCACCTGATCCGGCTCGCCCAGTTCGTTCTGGAAGATCTCCCCCGAATTCATGATCCACAGGAACCACGGCGCCGCCGTGAACGCGATCTGCCCGATGAAGTTCTGGGTGCCCATCACGCGCGTGCGTTCGTGGTAGTCGGGCGTGAGCTCGTATCCCAGCGCGACCCAGGGCGTGGCGAACATCGTGTACGCGGCGAAGAACACGATCGAGACCACGAGGAAGTACCAGAAGTACCACATCTCGCCCTTGCCCTCGGGCAGGGCCCAGAGCACGACGAACAGGATCGCGGCCAGGATCGCCCCGGCGAAGATGAACGGACGCCGGCGGCCCCAGCGTGTGCGCGTGTGGTCGGAGATGTAGCCCATCACGGGGTCGGTGAAGGCGTCGGTCAGCCTCGGGAGCGCGCCGAGCAGGCCGACCAGGAACGGGTTCACGCCGAAGCCCAGGTTCAGCACGATCATCATGCCGCCGGTGGCCGCGCCCAGCAGGTTGTTCACGAAGGCGCCGAGGCCGTAGACGATCCGCTGTGAGAAGGGGATCCGGTCCTCGGGGGCCGTGGCGCGTTGGGCGGGGTTCATGGGCGAACGTCCTGGGACGGGGAATGGGGCGCCGATCTTTGTACGACTGCCGAACAAAGTTGCCCGAGACGGGCGCTGCGGTCAACGGGTTTTCCGCGGGGCAGGAGGTCGGTGGCGAGCTGCGTCCACGAAAGGGCGACGGACAGGTGAAGAACCAGCAACGTGATCGGCAACCAACGGATCATGGATTGCGTCCTCGCCGCCGCATGGCATGATCGATCGGCGCGGGTCGTCGCCACGGTCCGTGCCTGCCGTGATCGCGTTCACGGCAGACCCCCAGCCCGGGATCCTCGCCATGACCAGCGATACCACCAGCGTCCTCGTGACCTTCGTCCTCTATCTCGTCGTGATGCTGGGGATCGGCTGGTACTTCTACAACCGCACCCGGAACCTGTCCGACTACATCCTCGGCGGCCGCGGGCTGAACCGCTGGGTCGCGGCGATGAGCGCGCAGGCCTCGGACATGAGCGGCTGGCTGCTGCTGGGTCTGCCCGGCTTCGCCTACCTGGCCGGACTCGAGGCGCTGTGGATCGCGCTCGGCCTCGGCGTGGGCACGTACCTGAACTGGCGCTTCGTGGCGCGGCGATTGCGCGACTACACCGAGGCTTCGGGCGATTCGATCACCCTGCCCGACTACTTCGAGTCGCGCTTCCGTGACCACTCGAAGATCCTGCGCATCGTCGCCGCGGTGTTCATCCTGATCTTCTTCATGATCTACACGTCGAGCGGGTTCGTGGCGGGTGCGAAGCTCTTCGAGACGGTGTTCGGCTTCTCCTACACGTCGGCCCTGGTCATCGGCGTGCTGGTGATCATCGTCTACACCTTCCTCGGTGGCTTCATGGCGGTCAGTTGGACCGACCTGATCCAGGGCTCGCTCATGTTCGTGGCCATCATCGCCGTCCCGCTCTTCGGGATGTCGCTCAGCGGTGGATTCGGCGGGACGTTCCGAACGGTCCTCGACATCAATCCCGAGTTGCTCGACGTGCTCAGCAGCGCCGACGGCACCTTCATCGGCGTGATCGCGATCGTGTCGTCGTTGGCGTGGGGACTGGGCTACTTCGGGCAGCCGCACATCCTGGCGCGCTTCATGGCGATCCGGGACCCGAAGCAGATCACCGACGCGCGGCGCATCGCCATGGTCTGGGTGACCATCAGCCTGCTGATGGCCGTGATCGTGGGCATCGTCGGCCGCGCCGGCCTACCGCAGGACCTGGCCGGTGCCGACAGCGAGCGGGTGTTCATGCTGTTGATCGATGCCGTGTTCCATCCACTGCTCGCGGGCGTAATGCTGTCGGCGATCCTGGCCGCGGTGATGTCGACGGCCGACAGCCAGTTGCTCGTGTCGTCGAGTGCCCTGACCGAGGACCTGTACAAGGTCCTGCTGCGCCGCGACGCGAGCCAGCGTGAGCTCGTGTGGGTGAGCCGGGGCGCCGTGATCGCCATCGCGTTGATCGCGTTCAGCATCGCCATGGATCCCGAAAGCAAGGTGCTCGAGCTGGTGAGTTACGCCTGGGGCGGATTCGGCGCGACCTTCGGACCGATCATTCTGCTGTCGCTGTTCTGGCGTCGCATGACGCGCATGGGCGCCCTGGCCGGGATCCTCGCCGGCGGCGTGACCGTGATCTGGTGGAAGAACCAGACCGGCGGGATCTTCGACCTGTACGAGATCGTCCCGGGCTTCCTGATCTCGATCGCCGCGATCGTGGTCGTGAGTCTGGCCGGTGCGCCGCCGAGCGAGGAGATCCAGGAGGAGTTCGAGCGGGTGCGGGGGCGCGTCTAGGCGCGGTGTGCGCATGCTCGGACTCAGAGGGTCTTCAGGAAAGCAATGAGATGGTCCCGCTGGACCTCGGTGAGGCGGTCCGCGAACGAGGGCATCTGGTCATAGGGTTGGACGAGCTGACTCCGAACGTTCTCGGCGGTCGCGGGTCGTCCGCTCGCGGGGAGCGTCTCACGGTCGAACAGTCCCTCGAGACCGGGTCCCACGCGAAATTCCCGCTTGCGGAGGAAGTGACACTGCACGCAGCCCTTGTCGACGTAGAGACGAGCGCCCTTCTGTGAGGGCGTCACCGCCGGAGCAACGGCGGACACCCTGAACACGGCCGCAGCGCCGATCGCGGCCAGGACGACCGCAGTGACCACGGCCGTCGTGTGTCTCAGTCGCGTTCGTCGCATGGCCCTTCCTTCAATCGAGGAACGAGAAGATCTCGATCCGGATCCGTGAATCCGGCACGCCCAACTCGTGGAGGCTCGCAATGACTGCGGACCTCAAGGGTGTCGGCCCACATACGTAGAACACCTCGCTCTCGGGCTGGTTTCCGCAGATCTCGCGGAGCAGCGACGTATCGACGTGTCCGCGTCGTCCTGTCCACTCGTCGCCGGGTCGGCTGAGGACATGGGTGACTCGAAGTCGTGGATGCTCGCCGGTGGCCATCTCGTCGATCTCGCCGCGGAAGACGATGCTCGACTCCGTGCGGTTCGCATAGACGAGCCGGACGGATCGTTCGTCACGGGTGTCGCGCATGTGACGGAGCATGCTCATCAGTGGCGTGATACCGATTCCACCGGCGACGAAGACCAGGTCCCGTTCTTCCGGATGCAGAACGTAGGAATAGCGACCGAAGGGGCCGTGGACGGCTGCCGTGTCGCCCACGCGCGTCTCCCCGATCGTGCTCGTGAAGTCGCCCACCGCCTTGATCGTCGAAGCGAGGTGGTCGGTGGTCGGGCTCGAAGAGATCGTCCAGTGATGTTCTTCGACGGGGAGTTCACGGCCCCGGAAGAAGGTGACGAAGTGGAACTGACCCGGCAGGTAGTCCAGCGGCGGCAGGCCCTCCGGCGGGGTGAATTCGATCGTCCACACGCCGTCGGCCTCCGGACGTACGGCGCTCACCCGGTAGGGGCGCCCGGCCAGCCACCACGGCCGGACGAAGCGGTGCACGACGTACGTCCCGAGAGCGACCGCGGTCACGATGATCCATGTCACCTGGAGCGGGAAGAGGCGAAGGTCCTGTCCCCACGCCCACGCGTGGACGGCGGCCCCGACGAGAACGAGCGGTCCGAGGATGTCGTGCAGGAGACGCCAGTGCTCGAAGTCGAGCGCCACTCGCCTCTGGAACACGCTCAGGAGGACGTTGAGCAGGAGGAGGACGAGCGCGGCCTTGCCCAACCATACGGCCCATGGTTGATCCAGTCCCAAGAGCAGGTCGGTGCCTGCACCACCTGCGGCCAACAGGAGCGGGTGCGCCACGATGAGCGCGGTTGCGAGGATCGCCATGTGCCGGTGGAAGCGGATGAGGATGTCGAAACCGAACGGGCGCTCGATCCAGCGTATGCGCGCCGCCAGCAGGAACTGCAGGGCCAGCAATGCGAATCCCGCGAGGGCACAGAAGCGTCCGAGCTCGTAGACCACACTTCGCGGCATCAAGCCGAGCAGTGCGGCCAGGACGACCGGGCCGACCGCCAGGAGCACGTACGCGACGATGCGCACCAGCCCGGGAATCATGGTCGAAGCCTTCGGTTCATCGCTCACTCCGGCTGCTCGTCGTCGCGCGGTCGCAGGATCGGGCCCACGCGGCCCTCGGTCCGCTCCTTCCGGATCGTCGCGTCCGGGCCGAAGGGGTGTCCACCGAAGCCGTGTCGCATCATGGCGACCGCGCGTGCCCAGTGCTGGGTCTCGTCACGCGACGCGAAGAGTTGCATCACTGCCTGGCTGATCACCGGGATCGGTCGTTCCTGGGCCATGGCATCGCTCACGAGCCAGTTCACCTCGCCGGTGTCCTCCACGTAGGCCGGTACCGATTCCAGACCGCCTCGTTCTCTGTACTCGCGTTCCATGAGATCCACGAGCCAGGAACGGATCACCGAACCGTGACGCCAACAGTGGAGTACGTCTGCCACGGGAAGTGGGTCGCGATGATGCGCGAGCAGATCGACTCCCTCGGCGATCGCCTGGAGCATCCCGAACTCGATACCGTTGTGCACCAGCTTGACGAAGTGCCCGGCACCGGAAGGACCCGCGTGCACATAACCGCCTTCGACCGCCAGTGCACGAAGGATCGGCTCGACGCGCGCGACTGCGTCATCGTCGCCACCGACCATGAAACACGCCCCTTCCCGCGCTCCGTCGACACCGCCACTGGTGCCGATGTCGACGAGACGAATGTCTCGTTCGGCCAGACGTTCGCTCCGCCGGACCGAGTCGCCCCAGTACGAGTTGCCGCCGTCGGCGACGATGTCGCCCGGCTCGAGGTGCTCGACGAGACCGTCGAGGACGTGATCGACGAGGGATCCCGCCGGGACGTACAGGAAGACGGCACGCGGGCGCGCAAGATTGCGGAAATCCCCCATGTGTTCCGTCGCGATCACCCCGAGCTCACGGAGGTCGTCGGGCACGCCGTGGACGTCGTGTCCGACCACCTTCATCCCTTTGCGAGCGGCCTGTAGAGCGATGCCGCCACCCATTCGTCCGAGACCCACGACCCCGAATTCTTGTTCCTGAATGGCCACGAGCGCCTCCTTTCGCCAGAACGAAGATCGGTCGCACGGGTCGCCTCCAAGGCCCGTGTCGTCGCACGCGTCCACTGTATGCCGCCTGTCAACCATCTCGTGGCGGAGCGGCGGTCGCATTGGCGTCGGCGGCGCCCTGTTCCTAAGGTGCGATTCGGAGCCGATTCACGGGAGGTATTGATGTCCTATCTCGCCATCGAGGACCACGGTGTGATCGGAGACCAGCACACGGTGGCGCTGGTCGGTCTCGACGGGACCATCGACTTCCTCTGTTTTCCCCACTTCGATTCACCGAGCGTGTTCGCGTCGTTGCTCGACGACGAGAAGGGTGGCAGCTTCCGCCTGGCTCCGTCACACGAGACGACCTCGGTCAAGCAACAGTACTTCCCCGATACGAATGTTCTCATGACCCGATTCTTCTCGGCGGAGGGAATGGCGGAGATCATCGACTACATGCCGTGCGCCGAGTGCGGTCAGGAGCACGCGATCTATCGGCGGGCACACGTCATCCGGGGCGAGGTGGACTTCCACATGCGCTGTGCCCCACGCTTCGACTACGCGCGTGCCGATCATCGGATCGAGCGGCGCTCGGATGGCGTGGAGTTCCATGGTGAGGACGAAGCGGGGACCACGCTGCAATTGCGCTCGAGCGTCCCGGTCGAGACCGATGGGCCCGATGCCACCGCCGGCTTTCGTCTGCGGGCCGGGCAGACCGCGGACTTCGTGCTGTCGGAGGTCGGCGAGATCCCGCCGACGGGCGAAGACCTCCCGATCTGGTGCGATCAGCTCTTCGATGCCACGGTCGAGTACTGGCGCAACTGGGTTCGTCGGAGCGCGTACCACGGACGCTGGAAGAACATGGTCGACCGGTCTGCGCTGACACTGAAACTGTTGTCTTCGCGACCGACCGGTGCCTTCGTCGCTGCACCGACCTTCGGGCTTCCCGAGCGGGTCGGTGGCGATCGGAACTGGGACTACCGCTACGCCTGGATACGCGACTCGTCGTTCACGCTCTACGCGCTGATCCGTCTGGGTTATCGCGAGGAGGCGGTGAACTTCATCCAATGGCTGGTGGACCGCACCTGCGAGATCGGACCCGGGGACACGCTTCAGATCATGTACGGGCTCGACGGACGCCGCCGCCTTCCCGAGACACGGCTCGACCATCTCGAGGGCCATCGCGGCTCGAGGCCCGTTCGGATCGGCAACGATGCCTACGATCAGCTCCAGCTCGACATCTACGGGGAGTTGATGGACTCGTGCTACTTGTTCGACAAGCACGTCGAGCCGATCTCCTACGAGCTCTGGCAGGACCTCGTGCAGCTGATCGAGTGGGTACGGGCGAACTGGGACCGGGCCGACGAGGGGATCTGGGAGGTGCGCGGCGGACGTCGGCATTTCCTGCATTCCCGCCTCATGTGCTGGGTCGCGGTCGATCGAGCCATCCGTCTGGCGCGCAAACGGTCACTCCCTGCCGACCTCGACGGTTGGCTCGACACACGTGACACGATCTATCGCCAGATCCACGACGAGTTCTTCGATGCCGACCTCGGCATCTTCACCCAGACCCGCAACGGTAGTGCACTCGACGCGTCGACTCTCCTCATGCCGCTGATGCGCTTCATGGCTCCCACCGATCCACGTTGGTCGTCGCATCTCGATGCCGTCCAGTCGGACCTGGCCGAGGACGCGCTCGTCTATCGCTATCGCACGGAGCGCGGGGTCGAGGACGGAATGGAGGCCGGTGAGGGCACCTTCACGATGTGCTCCTTCTGGTACGCCGAGTGTCTCGCGCGCGCGGGTCGTCTGCCAGATGCTCGTCTCGCCTTCGAGAAGGCGCTCGGATTCGCCAATCACGTCGGTCTGTACTCGGAGGAACTCGGGTCCTGCGGTGAACACCTGGGCAACTTCCCGCAGGCGTTCACTCACCTCGGACTGATCAGCGCCGCCTACCACCTGGATCGTGCCCTCTCCGGTTCCGGCTGGAGGGCGTGAGCGTCGAGGCGATGCAGAAAGGATCGGACATGAATGGACGTACATCAGATGCTCGGGACTCGGGCCGTGAGGGCCTCCCGTCGCACATTCCCGGAACCGTCACCCCGCGGGAGCCTCTGGGCGAGATCCTGAAGGGCCAGAAGGCCCTGGTGACCGGCGGTACCAGCGGGATCGGTCGGGCCGTGGCCCTGGCTCTCGCCGAAGCCGGTGCGGATGTGGCCGTGAATCACCTCTCCGACTCCGAGGCGGTCGCCGAGGTCGTCGACGCCCTCGAGGCAGCCGGGGCAACAGCCTTGTCGGTGCAGGGCGACGTCTCGAGCGAGGAAGACGTCGAGCGAATGATCTCGGAGAGTTGCGATGCCCTGGGCACGATCGACATCCTCGTCAACAACGCCGGGATCCAGAAAGATGCTCGCTTCGCCGACATGACGCTCGACGAATGGAACGACGTCATCGGGGTGAATCTCACCGGTCAGTTCCTGTGTGCGCGGGCTGCGGTCCGCGAGTTCCTCGCCCACGGCGACCGAACGGAAGTCTGTGCGGCCGCCGGGAAGATCATCGGCATCAGCTCGGTGCACGACGTCATTCCCTGGGCAGGCCACGTCAACTACGCGGCCAGCAAGGGTGGGGCGCAGCTCATGATGAAGAGCATTGCCCAGGAGTTGGCACCGTACCGGATCCGGGTGAACTCGGTCGCCCCGGGGGCCATCCGTACGCCGATCAACGAGCAAGCCTGGCGCGACCGGGACGACTACGAGGAGCTCGTACGGTTGATCCCGGCCGGTCGGATCGGAGAGGCCGAGGACGTCGCCCGCGCGGTGGTCTGGCTCGCGTCGGACCACGCGGACTACGTCACCGGAGCCACGCTGTACGTGGACGGCGGGATGCAGCTGTATCCGGGCTTCAGCGAAGCCGGTTGAGGGGTGGCTGGAGGGATCCCACCTCCACCGGGTTCGACGGGTCGTTGCTCCACTCGAACCATCCGCCGTCGAACACCGCCACGTCGGGCCATCCCTGGAACCAGGCGTTGAAGAAGGCCTCGCTGCCCCGCCAGCCCGTGCCGCAGTAGAAGGCGGTGCGGCGGCCGGGTGCGAGCCCGGCGGCGGTCCACGCCGCGGAGACCTCGTGGAACTCGCGCGTGGTGTGGTCGAGATTGCGGTAGTTCTCCATGTGGTAGGCGTCGCTGCCGCAGTGTCCGAACACGGCCCCGGGGATCCGCCCGCGCCGCTCGATGTAGTCGTAGCCGCTCACCTCGCCGCGGTACTCGGGCTCGCTCCGCACGCAGACCAGGTCGGCGGTGTCGGAGGCGAGCATGTGGCGGGCCTCGTAGAGGTCGACGGCCAGGTCGGGTTCGGCCGGGAGGGTGCGGCCGAACTCCCGACGCGTCGGCGCGGGCGTCGGTTCGGTCGACACCGGCAGGCCATCGTCGATCCACGACTGCAGGCCACCGTCGAGGATGCGGACGTCGCGCACGCCGGCCCACAACAGGATCCAGGCACAGCGGAAGGCGGCGATGTGACCCGCACTGCTGCCCGGGAAGGGATCCTCGGGTCGCGGGTGGGAACAGCGACCGTAGAGCACGACGGTGGTGTCGGCCGTGATGCCCAGGTCGGCCAACACCGCGGCCACCTCGTCGGGGGAACGACGGTTCCACGTCTCGGTCGATTCCAGGGAGTTGGTGTCGACCGGGAGTGCACCCGGCACGTGTCCGAGCACGTAGTCGTCGGGGTTGCGGTAGTGGGTGTGCAACAGGGCCATCTGCCCGTCGTCGGCGCCGATCGATCCTTCTTCGATCCGATCGGACAGCCATGCCGGCGGGACGAGATGGTTCCACCGTGCCAGGCGGTCCATGGGGAGCGACGCGTCGGCGCTCCATTCGTCGACGAAGTGCGGGTAGACCGCGACGTCGTTCCAACCCGACCCCCGGAACCGGTGCGCCGCACGCTCGGCCTCGTCGTCGTAGCCGTACAGGACCACGCGGTGTTCCGGCCGGATTCGCTTCGACCGTACGACCTCGATCCAGTCGAGGTAGTCGCACCACTTGGCCGGCAGGCTGCGCGCTCCGGTCACGTGTCCTCCGCGGGATTCGCCGCGCAGGGGCCAGCCGTTGTAGGCGTCGGACGGCCGGGCGTCGACGACGACGGCATCGCCGTCGTGGACCAGCCGTGCGAGGTCATGGGTTCCGATCGACGGGAGTGCGGACGAGTGCATCGTTCTTCCTTCGACGGTGGGAGGACGTGATCGGACCACAACCTGACGACGGCCCGAAAGGATGGCCGTGGTGAACTCGCACCATCGGAGTCCTCACGCTTCCGCCTGAAGTGGTGCGGAGCCGCCCCATGTCCGGCTGCGCGTGCCCCGGCCCTCCGGTGGGGCGCGGCCCCACGCCAGCCCTGTGTCTCGGCCCATGGTCCTCGGCCGCCCGCTCGCGGAAAGTGTCGCGCATCCCCCCCGCGTCCAGGACTCCGGAACGGTCACGCCCATGCCCCATTGGCCCCTGATCCTGCACACGATCGCCGTCGCGGCGCTGGTCGCCGTCATGATCGGGCTGTCGCACGTCCTCGGGGAACGGCATCGCGACGGTGCCACCGACACGCCCTACGAATCGGGGATCGTTCCCACCCGTGACGCGCCGCCGCGTTACACGGCGCAGTTCTACCTCGTGGCCGCCTTCTTCGTGATCTTCGATCTCGAGTTGGTCTTCCTGTTCTCGTGGGCGCTCGTCGCCCGCGAAGCCGGAATGGTGGCCTTCGTCGAGATCTTGGTCTTCGTCGCGGTCCTGCTGGTCGCGCTTGCGTGGGCCTGGCGCATCGGGGCCCTGGACTGGGCGCCGCGTGCCCGTGAGCGGAGCGTGTCGAGGAGGTCGTCGCGTTGAGGTGGTGGATCACCCGGCCCGATCCGCCCGCGCCCGCATCGGGCGAGGTCCGGTCGGAACCCGCGATGGACGAACAGCTCGAGCGCACCGTCGCGCTCGCCCGTCTGCAGGACCTCGTGGCCTGGGGACGCAAGAATTCCATGTGGCCTTTCAACTTCGGACTGAGCTGCTGCTACGTCGAGATGGCCACGAGTCTGACCAGCCGCTACGACATCGCACGCTTCGGGGCCGAGGTGATCCGGGGCACGCCGCGCGAGGCCGACGTGATGGTCATCGCCGGCACGGTGTTCCGGAAGATGGCGCCGGTGATCAAGCGACTCTACGACCAGATGATGGAACCGCGCTGGGTGGTGTCGATGGGATCGTGCGCCAACTCCGGAGGGATGTACGACATCTACAGCGTCGTGCAGGGCGTCGACACCTTCCTGCCCGTCGACGTGTACGTGCCCGGGTGTCCGCCCCGTCCCGATGCCTTCATGCAGGGGCTCGTACTGCTGCAGGAGTCGGTGGGGGGCGAGCGTCGGCCGTTGTCGCGATGGGTCGGTCCGCAGGGCGTGCAGAGCGGGCCGCAGCCCTCCCAGCGGGAACTGCGGCGCGACGAACACACACGCGTCGAGGACCTTCCTCCCCCCGACCACCCCGTGTGACGGCGGAGGAGGCATGAGCGGAACCCACGACCGGACCGTGCCGACGGCCGCGGACGCGGAGCGGCGCTTCGACGACGTTCGTCGTGCCGACGGCGATGCCGTCGACGGCATCTGCACCCTGGTGTCGCCGCCGGAGCGCACGAAGGAGCTGCTGCGCTGGCTCAAGCACGAAGCCGGCCACGGCATGCTCTACGACCTCACGGCGATCGACGACCGGGCCCGTCGGCACCGGGGCAACGGCGAGGAGGCGGGTTTCACGGCGGTGTACCAGTTGCTGTCGCTCGAGCCGTTCTCGGAGGTGCGCGTGAAGGTGCCGCTCGACGCCGAGCGCCCTTCGATGCCCACCGTGACCGACGTGTGGCCGGCGGCGAACTGGTACGAACGCGAGGCCTTCGACATGTTCGGGATCGACTTCGAGGGTCATCCGGACCCGCGACGGATCCTCATGCCGCCCACGTGGACGGGGCATCCCCTGCGCAAGGACCATCCGGCGCGCGCCACCGAGTCGGAGCGCTACTCCCTCGACGACGCCGAGCGCGAGCGGCAGGAGGAGGCCCTGCGCTTCGACCCGGCAGCCTGGGGCCTGCCCGACCGCGAGGACACCGAACTCCTGTTCCTCAACGTGGGTCCTCAGCACCCCGGCACGCACGGCGTGCTGCGCGTGGTGCTCCTGCTCGACGGCGAGGAGATCGTCGACGCCGTCCCCGACATCGGCTTCCACCACCGTGGGGCCGAGAAGATGGCCGAGCGTCAGACCTGGCACACCTACATCCCCTACACCGATCGCATCGACTATCTGGGCGGGGTCATGAACAACCTGCCCTACCTGTTGGCCGTCGAGCAGATGGCCGGCATCGAGGTGCCGAGCCGCGCGCAAACGATCCGCGTGATGCTGTGCGAGATCTTTCGTCTGTGCAGTCACCTGGTCTGGTACGGCACCTTCGCGCAGGACGTCGGGGCCCTGTCGCCCGTGTTCTACATGTTCACCGACCGCGAGCAGGCCCTGCGGATCGTCGAGGCGATCTGCGGCGACCGCATGCATCCCAACTGGTTCCGTATCGGCGGTGTCGCCCAGGACCTGCCCGAGGGGTGGGACGGGATGGTCACCACCTTCGTCGACACCCTCGAGGTACGCCTGCGCGAGTACGACTCGATGGTCATGGGCAACCGGATCTTCCGCGCGCGGAACGTGGGCGTGGGCGCCTACACGACCGAGGAGGCCATCGAGTGGGGAGTCACGGGACCGGGACTGCGCGCGACCGGCCTGGAGTGGGACCTGCGCAAGAAACGTCCCTACAGTGGTTACGAGCAGTTCGAGTTCGACGTGCCCACCGCGACCGCCGGCGACAACTACGCGCGGGCCGAGGTGCGGATCGAGGAGATGCGGCAGAGCCTGCGCATCCTGCGTCAGTGCGTGGCGGAGATGCCGCCCGGTCCGATCAAGGCCGACCACCGCCTGACCACACCGCCGGCGAAGGAGCGGACGATGCACGACATCGAGACGCTCATCCATCACTTCCTGTCGGTGAGCTGGGGCCCGGTGATCCCGCGCTCGGAGGCCCACGCCATGGTCGAGGCCTCGAAGGGACTGAACGGCTACTGGCTCGTGAGCGAGGGCGACGACCACGCCTACCGCTGCCGGATCCGGACGCCGTCGTTCCCGCACATGCAGATGCTCCCCGAGATCACGCGCGGGCTCATGGTGCCCGACCTGTTGGCCGTGCTCGGGAGCATCGACTTCGTGCTGGCCGACGTGGATCGCTGAGAGGGGGATGCATGCTGAGCGAAGCCGAGCGCAAGGAGATCGAGGCCGAACTGCGGATCATGCCGCGACGCGAGAGCGGGTGCGTGGAGGCCCTCCGCGCGGTGCAGCGTCATCGCGGCTGGGTCGACGACAGCGCGGTGGCCGACGTGGCCGCATTCCTGGGCATGAGCCCCGACGCCGTCGACAGCGTGGCCACGTTCTACAACCTGGTGCATCGCCGTCCCGTGGGCCGCCACGTCATCCACCTGTGCACCAGCGTCACGTGCTGGATGCTGCGCTACCCGGAGATCCAGGCGGCGATCCACCGTGAGCTCGGCATCGCACCGGGCGCGACGACCGACGACGGCCGCTTCACCCTGCTGCCGATCCAGTGCCTCGGCGACTGCGACCACGCCCCGGCGATGATGGTCGACGACGACCTGCACCACGACCTGGTCCCCGACGACGTCCCCCGCATCCTGGAGAGGTACGACTGATCGTGGAACGGCCCCTCACCGGACGCATGCACGACGACGGCCGCCCCGTCGGTTTCGACGAGTACCGCCGGGCGGGCGGCTACGAGGCGGCACGGCGCGCGCTCACCGAGATGGAGCCGTCGGCGGTGACCGAACTGGTGCAGGAGGCCGGCCTCAAGGGTCGCGGTGGGGCGGGCTTCAACACGGGCCTCAAGTGGAGCTTCGTGCCGACGGGCGACGACGCACCCCGGCCACGGTACCTGGTCTGCAACGCCGACGAGATGGAGCCGGGGACCTTCAAGGACCGACTCCTGATCGAAGGCGATCCCCACCAGTTGATCGAGGGCATGATCGTCGCGGCCCGCGCCATTGGCGCCGAGGTGGGCTACGTGTTCCTGCGCTGGGCCTACCGCAAGTGCGAACGGCGTCTGCGCGAGGCCCTGGCCGAGGCCCGCGAAGCGGGCTGGCTGGGCGAGGACCTCCAGGGATCCGGGTTCGATCTCGACATCCACGTGCACGTGAGCGCGGGCCGCTACATGAGCGGCGAGGAGACCGGACTGCTGAACGCCCTCGAGGGAGGGCGCGCGGTGCCGCGGTCCAAGCCGCCCTATCCGCAGCAGTCGGGCCTGTGGGGCAAGCCGACCGTCGTGAACAACGTCGAGACCCTGTGCAACGTGCCGCACATCGTGCGCAACGGCGCCGAGTGGTACCAGGGTCTGTCGCGGGCCGAGAGCGGAGGAACGAAGCTCTTCGGGGCCAGCGGAAGGGTCCGCCGCCCGGGTCTGTGGGAATTGCCCCTGGGGACCCCGATCCGCGAGGTGCTCGAGGAACACGCCGGCGGCATGCGCGAGGGCTACCGCTTCCGCGGCCTCCTGCCCGGGGGCGGGTCGACCGACTTCCTCGTCGACGAACACCTCGACCTGCCGCTCGACTTCGGCCCCGTCCAGGAGGCGGGCAGCCGTCTGGGCACGGGCACGATGATCGTGCTCGACGACCGCACCTGCCCGGTGGGGATGGTCCACAACCTCGAGACCTTCTTCGCCCAGGAGTCGTGTGGATGGTGCACGCCCTGTCGCGAGGGCCTGGCCTGGGTCCGCGACCTCCTCGGCGCCCTCGAGGAGGGCCACGGCCACGCCGACGATCTCGAACTCCTGTCGACCCACTGCGATTTCCTCGGGCCGGGCAACACCTTCTGCGCGCTCGCGCCGGGCGCGGCCGAACCCCTGAAGAGTGCGTTGCAGTACTTCGGCGACGACTTCCGTCGGCACGTCGACGAGCAACGCTGCCCCTGGAAGGAGGCCTGACGGTGCGGATCCACGTCGACGGGCGAGTCCACGAGGTCGAGGGCGACGGACGCAACCTGCTCGAGGTGTGCCTGTCGCTGGGATACGACCTGCCGTACTTCTGCTGGCACCCGGCGATGGACAGCGTCGGTGCGTGCCGTCAGTGCGCCGTGAAGCAGTTCCGCGACGAGGACGACACGCAGGGCCGGATCGTCATGGCCTGCATGACCGGGGTCGAGGACGACATGTACGTGTCGATCGACGACGACGAAGCGCGTCGCTTCCGGGCCCACGTGGTCGAATGGCTCATGGTGAACCATCCCCACGACTGTCCCGTGTGCGACGAGGGAGGCGAGTGCCACCTGCAGGACATGACGGTGATGACGGGCCATTCGGTGCGTCGTCATCGCTTCGCGAAGCGCACCTACGCGAACCAGGACCTCGGTCCGCTGATCCGCCACGAGATGAACCGCTGCATCCAGTGCTACCGGTGCGTGCGGTTCTATCAGGACCTGGCCGGGGGAACCGATCTGCAGGCCCTGGCCGCGCACGACCACGTGTACTTCGGGCGCCACGACGACGGCACCCTCGAGAGCGTGTTCAGCGGCAACCTGGTCGAGGTGTGTCCGACGGGCGTGTTCACCGACAAGCCGCTGGCCTCCCACTACACGCGCAAGTGGGACCTGCGCACGGCACCGTCGGTGTGTCCGCACTGCAGTCTCGGGTGCAACGTCACGCCCGGAGAGCGGCACGGGGAACTGCGGAGGATCCGCAACCGCTACCACCACGACGTCAACGGCTACTTCCTGTGCGATCGCGGACGCTACGGGTACGGCTTCGTCGATTCCGATCGTCGCGTCCGGGAAGCCCTCGCGCCGCGAGGCGAGGACACACCCGCCCAGCGACTCGACCCGGCCGACGCCGTCCGGCGTGTGGCCGGCTTCCTGGACGGCGACCGTCCGGTCGCCGGCATCGGCAGCGCACGCGCCTCGCTCGAGTCCAACCTCGCCCTGCGCCGGCTGGTCGGCGGGGAACGCTTCCACGCCGGGACCGAGGACGTGTTGCACGCCTGCGCCCGCCGAGCGGTCGAACTCCTGCGGGGACCGGTCCGTGCCGCATCGCTGGCCGATCAACGCGAGGCCGACGCGGTGCTCGTGCTGGGTGAGGATCTCGTGAACACGGCACCGTTGTCGGCACTGTCGCTCCGGCGCGCGGCCGAGCGACGTCCGCGCGAGGAGGCGATCGCCAGCGGCATCCCGGTCTGGCACGACGCCGCGCTGCGCGAGCAGATGCAGGACCGGCACGGTCCCTTCCATCAGCTGACCCCCTTCGGCAACGAACTCGACGCGATCGCGACCACCGCCCGCCACGCGCCCCCGCTGCAGCTGGCGCGATTGGGCTTCGCGGTGGCCCATGCGCTCGACGACGACGAACCCGCGGTCGACGGTCTCACGGACGACGAGCGGAGTCTCGTCGGGACGATCGCCGACGACCTGGTCGCGGCCGAGAACCCCGTCGTGGTGTCGGGTGCGTCCTGCGCCGAGCCGGCGGTCCAGGAAGCAGCGGCGCGCATCGCCTACGCGCTGGGGCGTCGCCACGAACGGCCCGCGGGTCTGTCCCTCGTCCAGCCCGAGGCCGACTCCGTCGGACTGGCCCTGACCGGCGCGAAGCCGCTGGCTGCTCTGCTCGACTCGATGGAGGCCGGCGAGGTCGGCACCCTGATCGTGCTCGAGAGCGATCTGGGTCGTCATGTCCCGGCGGATCGGTTGCGGCGTGCGCTCGAAGGACTCGACCACCTCGTGGTGGTCGATCACACCGCCCACGGCACAGGCCTGCGCGCCGACGTGGTGTTGCCCGCCGCCACCTGGGCCGAGAGCACGGGGACCTTCGTGTCGAGCGAAGGGCGGGCCCAGCGCTTCGTCCAGGTGTTCCCGCCCGCCGGAACGACCCGCGCGAGCTGGCGCTGGTTCGCCGACGTCGGCCGCGGACTCGGCCGCGGCGACCTCGACTTCACCGCCGTCGACGACGTCCTCGAGGCCGCCGGAGACCTTCCGCACGCGGAGGAACTGCACGACCTGGGTGCGCCGGTCCCGGCCGACGAGCGCGTCCCACGGGCCCTGCACCGCTACAGCGGACGCACGGCGCTCGCCGCCGATCGCGACGTGCGCGAGTTCCCGCCCCCGGCGGACCCGGACGCGCCCCGGAGCTTCAGCATGGAGGGCTTCGCCCCCGACGCTCCGGCCGCCGCCACCCCCGAGGTCTGGTCGCCGGGATGGAACTCGGTGCAGGCGCTCAATCGCTTCCAGGAGGAGGTCGGTGGACCGCTGCGCGGCGGTGAGACCGGCCGTCGGATCCTGCGCCCCGACGACGGCGGCACGCCCGACCCGATCCGGATTCCCGACGCCTCGAACGACGAGGACTCGACCGCGGGACTCATCGTGTTGCGTCGTTGGCGCCTGTTCGGCTCGGAGGAGCTCAGTGCCGGGTCCGCGCCGATCGAGGACCGTGCCGACGTCCCGACCCTGGACCTGGCCTCGTCCGATGCCGAGCGCCGCGGGATCGAAGAGGGGACCGAGGTCGAGTTCGGGATCGATGGTGCGCGTTCCACGCTGCGGGCGCGGATCGATCCCACGTTGCCGACCGGAACCGTCGCCCTGCCGGTGCACGCGCCGGACCTTCCGCCACCGGCCGCCTGGCCCGCGCGCCTGCGCATCGGCCCGGGAGGTGAGGGCTCGTGAACTGGCTGGCGCTCCTGCTGAACATCGTGGGCGTGCTGGTGGCCGTCCTGATCGTGGCCGCCGGGCTGATCTACGTCGAACGACGGCTGCTGGCCCTGTGGCAGGACCGTCACGGGCCGAACCGCGCCGGACCCTTCGGGCTCCTGCAGGTGCCCGCCGACATGATCAAGATCTTCTTCAAGGAGGACTGGATCCCGCCCTTCGCCGACAAGGTCGTCTTCGTCCTGGCGCCGGGGATCGTGATCGGCGCGGTGCTGCTCACCTTCGCCGTGGTGCCCTTCTCGCCGTCGGTGGGCGTGGTCGACCTCGACGTCGGTCTGCTGTTCTTCCTGGGCATGTCGGCCCTGGCCGCCTGGAGCGTGGTGCTCGGCGGTTGGGCTTCGAACAGCGGTTACTCGCTGCTCGGGGCACTGCGGTCGTCGGCCCAGGTGCTGAGCTACGAGGTCTTCATGGGCCTGTCGCTGATGGGCACGGTGGTGCTGACGGGCTCGTTCTCGCTGCGCGACATCGTGGCCGCACAGAGCGACCTGTGGTTCGTGGTTCCGCAGTTCGCGGGATTCCTGGTGTTCCTCGTGGCGGGACTGGCCGAGACCCACCGTCTTCCCTTCGACCTGCCCGAGGCCGAGAGCGAACTCGTCGCCGGTTACCACGCCGAGTACTCGGGCATGAAGTTCGGCATGTTCTTCGTGGGTGAGTACCTGGGCATCGTGCTCGTGTCCTCGTTGATCACGGTGCTCTTCTTCGGCGGGTGGCACGGTCCCTGGTTGCCTCCGCTGCTCTGGTTCCTGCTCAAGACCAGCGTCTTCATCGCCTTCTTCGTGCTCATGCGTGCGTCGCTGCCGCGGCCGCGTTTCGACCAGCTCATGGGATTCGGATGGAAGGTCGTGCTTCCCCTGGCCCTGCTGAACCTCGTCGTGACCGGACTGGTGGTGGTGACGTGAACGTCCCGAGGGAGGATCTGCGATGTTGAGTCTGCTCCGGACGACCTGGCGCGTGTTCCTGCACGCCTTCCGCCGTCGGGAGACGGTGCTCTACCCCGAGGAGTTGCCGGCCCTGCCGCCGCGCTGGCGCGGGCGGATCATCCTGTCGCGCGACCCCGACGGCGAGGAGCGTTGCGTGGCCTGCTACCTGTGCGCGGTGGCGTGCCCCGTCGACTGCATCTCGTTGCAGGCGCGCGAGCGCGACGACGGCCGACGGCTGCCCGACTTCTTCCGGATCAACTTCTCGCGCTGCATCTTCTGCGGCTACTGCGAGGAAGCGTGCCCGACCTACGCCATCCAGCTGACACCGGACTTCGAGATGGCCGAGTACGATCGCCAGGAGCTGGTCTACGAGAAGGACGACCTGACCATCGACGGTCAGGGCAAGTATCCCGGTTACCACTTCTGGAAGGTGGCCGGCGTGGAGATCGAGGGGAAGGCCAAGGGCGAGGCCGAGCGCGAGCGACCGCCCGTCGACGTCCGCGACCTGATGCCCTAGGAGGTGCCCGCATGCAGATCCTGTTCTGGCTCGCCGGCGCGGTGTCGGTGTGTGCAGCGGCGATCGCGCTGACCCGGCGCAGTGCCGTGCACGCCCTGCTGTGGGCGGTCGCGTCGATCCTGTCGGTGGCGGTGGTGTTCGTCGCGCTGGGTGCTCCCTACGTGGCCGCGCTCGAGGTGATCGTCTACGCGGGAGCGATCCTCGTGGTCTTCGTGTTCGTCGTCATGCTGCTCAGCCTGGGGCGCGACGACACCTTCGGTCCCGACGCGCGCTGGGTGGCGCCCGGCACGCTGGTCCTCCTGCTCGCCGTCGCCCTGTGGGTGTCGCAGCGGCAGGCGACCGGGGTGGCCGAGGCCGTGGGCCCACGCGAGGTCGCGCGCACCCTGGTCGGGCCCTATCTGATCGGCGTCGAGCTGGCGTCGCTGTTGTTGCTGGCCGGTCTGATCGGTGCCTGGCACCTGGGCCGCCGCCGACCGCGGCGCGAGAGCGAGGAGGAGGAGTCGTGAGCGCCGTGCCGTTGTCGTCGGCCCTCTTCGTCGCGGCGCTGCTCTTCGCGGTGGGGCTCGTCGGTCTGCTCGTGCGTCGCAACGTGGTCTTCATGCTGCTGTCCGTCGAGTTCATGCTGAACGCCGCAGGCATCGCCCTCGTGGCGGCCGGCGCGCGCTGGGGGCAGCCCGACGGTCAGGTCGTCTTTCTCTTCGTGCTGGCCATGGCCGCGGCCGAGGTCGCGGTCGGACTCGCGCTGGTGTTGCGCCTTGCCGATCGTTTCGGATCGGTCGACGCCGATCGCGCCGATCGACTGCGGGGTTGAGCCATGGACGTCCTGTTGACGCTCGTCATCGCGCTCCCCCTGGTCTCGGCGGTCGTGCTGGCCCTGCTCGGCGACCGGCTTCCGGCACGGGTCGTCTCGGCCTGCGGCGTGGGCAGCGTGGGAGGCGCGGCGGTCCTGGCGACCGTCCTCGCGGCGCACGCGCACGCCGGCGGTGGCGTGGTCGCCCGTCTGTGGACGTGGATCGAAGCGCCCGGGCTGGTCACCGAGATCGGGTTGCGTCTCGACCCCCTCGCCGCGGTCCTGAGCCTGGTCGTGGGCTGGGTCGGCCTGGCGATCCACGTCTACTCGACGGCCTTCATGGCCGGCGATCGCGGCTACGCCCGCTTCTTCGCCAGCATGAACCTGTTCGTGGCGTCGATGCTGGTGCTGGTCACCGCCGATGACCTCTTGCTGCTGTACCTGGGGTGGGAGGGAGTCGGTCTGTGCAGCTTCCTGCTGATCGGCTTCTGGTACACCGATCCCGACACCGTGGCCGCCGCGCGCAAGGCCTTCGTGGTGACCCGGATCGGCGACGCGGCCATGGCGCTGGGCCTGTTCCTGATCGCCGCCGAGCTGAACACCCTTCACCTTCCGACCATCGTGCAGCGCGCGCCGGTGGAGTGGACGGCGCAGGGCGCGGTGCCGATCGCGGTGGCCGCGCTGTTGCTGGCCGGAGCGGTCGGCAAGAGTGCGCAGCTTCCCTTGCAGGTGTGGTTGCCGGACGCCATGGCCGGGCCGACACCGGTCTCGGCGCTGATCCACGCGGCGACCATGGTCACCGCCGGGGTGTTCCTGCTGGCGCGGCTCCACGTCCTGCTCGAACTGGCTCCGGTTGTGCAGAGTGTGGTGGCGGTGATCGGCGTGGCGACCCTGCTGCTGGCCGCCTGCAGTGCGATGGTCCAGCGCGACCTCAAGCGCGTGCTCGCGTGGTCGACGATCTCGCAACTCGGATACATGTTCCTGGCCCTCGGGGTGGGCGCCTGGACCGGCGCCGTGTTCCACCTGGTCACCCACGCCTTCTTCAAGGCCCTGCTCTTCCTCGCCGCCGGCGTCGTGATCCTGCGCCTGCACCACGAGCACGACGTCACGCGGATGGGCGGACTGTGGCGTCGCCTGCCGGTGACCTTCTGGACCTTCGTGGTGGGGGGAGCGGCGCTGGCCGGCGTGCCGCTGGTGACGGCCGGCTTCTACAGCAAGGAAGCGATCCTGACCGCCGCCTTCGAGCAGCCCGGTGCGGGGCCGTGGCTGTGGACGGCCGGCCTGTTGGGCGCCCTGCTCACGGCGGCCTACGTGACGCGGCTGATCGTCCTGGTGTTCTTCGGTGATCGGCAGACCGAGATCGAGGGGAGGACGCCGGTGTCGATGCGCGTGCCCCTGGTCGTGCTGGCCGTCGGCGCGGTGGTGACCGGCTTCCTGCAGACGCCGCACGTGCTCGGCGGTGTCGGCCTCTTCGGTCGCTACCTCGCGCCCAGCCTGGGCGCCGCCCACCAGAGCCACCTGTCCCAGCTGGCCGAGATCGGGCTGGTGGTGGCCGCGTCGGTGGCCTCGCTGGCGGGGATCGCGCTCGGCGTGGCCCGCTTCCGTGAGCGGCGCGCGACCGGCTCGTGGGGCCTCCCCACAGGCCTCGAGGCGTTCTGGTCCGACGGCTGGCGCTTCGACGACCTCTACCACGTGACCTTCGTGCGTCCCTGGCGCGGTTCGGTGCGCGCCCTGCGCGCGGAGTGGATCGACCTCGCCTTCACGGGGACGGGGGCGGGCGTGTCGGCCCTGCACCGTGTGCTGCGACGCAGCCAGACCGGCCGGGTGCGGTGGTACGCGGCCGGCCTGGTCGTCGGAGCCCTCGTGCTGATGCTGCTGGGAGGTGCGCCGTGATCCTTCCCGCCCTCGTCCTGATCCCCCTCGTGGGGGGCACGCTGGCCTGGCTCGCGGGCCGACGCCGGCCCGTGGCGGCGCGCTGGGTCGCACTCGTGACCGTGCTCGCGGACCTCGCGTTGGCACTCACGCTCTTCGGGCGCGTCGACGCTCCGGTGAGGACCGCTCCGGTGGGTGGCCCGTGGATCGCGCACGCGCAGTGGGACTGGATCCCCCAGATCGGCGCGAGTCTGCAGTTCGGGATCGACGGCCTGTCGCTCTGGCTGGTGGTGCTGACGCTCGTGCTCGGCGCGCTCGGTGTGCTCGTCTCGTGGCGCGAGATCGAAGAGCGCGTGGGTCTGTTCCACTTCCACCTGACGGCCACCCTGGCGGGGATCGTGGGCGTGTTCGTGGCCCTGGACCTGCTGCTGTTCTACGTGTTCTGGGAGCTGATGCTGATCCCCATGGTCTTCCTGATCGGTCTCTGGGGTCACGAACGGCGGATCGCGGCCGCGGTGAAGTTCTTCCTGTTCACGCAGGCGGGTGGACTGCTGTTGCTGGTGGCGATCCTGTCGCTCGTCCAGGCACACGTGGCGACCGGAGCCGCGCGCAGCTTCGATCTCTTCGCCCTGGTGGGCACGCCAATGGGAGCCACCGAGGTGTGGATCGCCCTGGGCTTCGTGGTGGCCTTCGCGGTCAAGCTGCCGGCGGTGCCCCTGCACACCTGGTTGCCCGACGCGCACACCGAGGCGCCCACCGCCGGCAGTCTGGTCCTGGCCGGACTGCTGTTGAAGACGGGTGCGTACGGCATGCTGCGCTTCGTCCTGCCCCTCTTCCCCGGCGCGGTGGAGACCCTGGCTCCCGCGCTGATGACCCTGGGCGTGGTGGGCATCCTGTACGGAGCCGTGCTCGCCTTCGGTCAGACCGACCTGAAGCGGCTGGTGGCCTACACCAGTGTCAGCCACCTGGGCTTCGTGCTGCTCGGGATCTTCAGCGGTGACGTCTGGGGGTTGCGCGGGGCGGTCCTGCAGATGATCTGCCACGGCCTGAGCACGGGAGCGCTGTTCGCGGTCGTCGGGCAGTTGCAGGAGCGACTGCACACGCGTGCGATCGATCGTGTGGCCGGACTGCAGGCACGGGCGCCGCGCCTGGCCGGGTGGAGCCTGCTCTTCGTGATGGCCTCGTTGGGTCTTCCCGGCCTGGGGAACTTCGTGGCCGAGTTCCTGGTGCTCGCCGGGAGCTTCCGCAGTTCGGTGGTCCTGACGGCGATCGCGGTCAGCGGACTGGTCATGGCCACGCTCTACTCGCTGCGCGTGCTGCAGCGCGTGTTCCACGGCCCCGAGTCCCTGCCCGCTCCCGTGGCGGATCTCGACGCACGCGAGGTGACCGTGCTCGCGGTGATGGCCGTGGGTCTGGTGTGGTTGGGTCTGTATCCGATGCCGGTGCTGGAGGGGGTCGCGCCCTTCCTCGACGGCCTCGTTCGCTGATCGGCGGCGGGGTCGCACACGACCGGTCCGACCGGTCGGGAGGAGACCATGGATCGCAACGATCTCGTCGCCGTCTCGCCGCTCGTGGTCCTGGCCGTGACCGCGGTGCTGTTGCTGGTGCTCGCGGCCGTCCGACGCCACCGCGGAGTGGCGCTGGGTCTGGCCGCTCTCGGTCCGGTGGTGTCCCTGGCGACGATCCCGGCCGCGCTGGAGCTGGCGCCGCGCACGGTGACGCCGCTGCTGCGGGTCGATCCCCTGGGGCTCGCCGGGATCGCGCTGCTGACGTTCGGGGGACTGGCCGTGGTGGCGATGTCGGTCTCGTGGCTGCGATCCGTCGACGAGCCCGCCGAGGAGTACCTTTCGCTCGTGCTGCTCGCGACCACCGGTGCGGCCGTCCTGGCCGTGGCGCGTCACCTCGTGACGATCTTCCTGGGGATCGAGGTGCTGGGGGTGGCGTTGTACGGGCTGATCGCCTATGCGCGGCGCCGCGACGCCGGGCTCGAGGCCGCGTTGAAGTACCTGATCCTGGCCGGAGCGTCGTCGGCGTTCCTGCTGTTCGGCGTGGCCCTGCTGTACGCGGCGGGCGGACGTCTCGATCTGCCCGGCGTGGTTCAGACCCTGGCGACTGCGGAGGGGACCATGACCCTGCCCGCCGCGGGATTGGCGATGTTGCTCACCGGGCTCGGCTTCAAGCTCGCCCTGGTGCCCTTCCACCTATGGACGCCCGATGTCTACGAGGGGGCGCCGGCGCCCGTGGCGGCGTTGGTGGCCAGCGTGTCGAAGGGGGGCGTGGCGTTGGCCCTGCTGCGACTGATGGGGGCCGGGACGGACGGGGCGCCGGTCGCGATGACGGTGACGCTGGGGGTGCTCGCCGCGGCCTCGATGCTCTCCGGCAACCTGCTGGCGCTGCGGCAGGACCGCCTGGAGCGTCTGCTCGCGTACTCCTCGATCGCCCACCTGGGGTATCTCACGGTCGCGCTGCTCGGCAGCGGCGACGAGGCCGCCCGTGCGGGAATCGTGTACGTGGTCACCTACGTGGTCACGATCCTCGCCGCGTTCGGGTTGGTCGGGGTGATCGGGGACGGGAGCGCGGGAACCCCCGTCGATCGGTGCCGCGGCCTGTTGTGGCGACGTCCCTGGGTGGGCACCGGTCTGCTGATCGTCATGCTCTCGCTGGCCGGGATGCCACTCACGGCGGGTTTCACCGGCAAGGTGTTCGCGCTCGACTCCGCGGTCGGCGCCACGCGGTGGACGCTCGCCCTGCTGCTGGTCGCGACCAGCGTGATCGGACTGTTCTACTACCTGCGAGTGGTCGTCGCGTTGTTCGCGCGTTCGGAAGAAACGCCGTCGGTGGGCGTCGCCGCCGTCGCGTGGCCCACGCGCATCGCGCTCGTGGCCCTGGTGGCCATCGTGGTGTGGTTCGGAGCCTGGCCGTCTCCTCTGCTCGAGACCCTGCGACGCGCGGTCGACGCCCTGGGTTGAGATGCGTCGGACGGTCGTGGTCGAGGCTTGCCGATCCGCGTCGCAGGTCCTACCGTGAACGCATCGAGCCCCCCCTTCGGAGTCGAGCCATGGATCACCACTCCGCCCCCCGTTGCGCCTGTTGCCGTTGCGTGTGTCACGCCGCGGTCGCGGGCCCGTGCGGGGTGGAACGGCGACTCGGACACTGATCCGAGCCCGACTCCCGACGCACCGAGAGCCCGCGGCCGCCGCCGCGGGCTTCGTCGTCTCCGGATTCCACGCCGCCGCGCGTGGAGAACGATCTCCGACACGACACGGCCCGCGGTCGCCGCCGCCTTCGTCCCCCGTGAACGTGAACGCGCCCCACCGGGGCCCGGACCGGAGGTCACCATGACCCGTATTGCATCCGACGTCACCGCGGCCGTGGGCCGCACGCCGCTCGTCGCCCTCGACCGTTTCGCCGCCGACCTGCCCGGTCGCGTCCTGGGCAAGGCCGAGTTCTGCAACCCCCTGTCGAGCGTGAAGGACCGCATCGCCGTGGCGATGGTCGACGCTGCCGAACACGACGGCCGCCTGGGTCCCGGGGGAACCATCGTCGAGCCGACGAGCGGCAACACCGGGATCGCCCTGGCCTTCGTGGCCGCGGCGCGCGGCTACCGTCTCGTGCTCACCATGCCCGACACCATGAGCGTGGAACGCCGCCGGCTGTTGCGCGCCCTCGGTGCGGAGCTGCACCTCACGCCCGGTCCGCTCGGCATGAACGGCGCCGTGGCCCGCGCGCACGAGCTGCTCGAACGGAACCCCGACGCGGTGCTGCTGCAGCAGTTCGAGAACGCCGCGAATCCGGACGTCCATCGGCGCACCACGGCCGAAGAGATCTGGGAGGACACCGGCGGTCGTGTCGATGCACTGGTGGCCGGTGTGGGCACCGGCGGCACGATCACCGGGGTCGGGCAGGTGATCCGCGAACGGCGCGACGACTTCGTCGCCATCGCGGTCGAGCCGGAGGACTCGCCCGTCCTGTCGGGCGGCGATCCCGGCCCGCACAAGATCCAGGGGATCGGCGCGGGCTTCGTGCCAGGGATCCTCGACCGCGAAGGGATCGACGAAGTGATCCGCGTGTCGACCGACGACGCCTTCGCCGCCGCGCGCGAGCTGGCGAGGACCGAAGGGATCCTCACCGGCATCAGCGGCGGTGCGAACGTCTTCGCCGCGCGCGAGGTCGCCCGGCGCGACGACATGAAGGACAAGTGGATCGTCACGATCCTCTGCGACACGGGCGAGCGCTACCTGTCCACGCCGTTGTGGCCGGCCGAGGACTCCGACGAGGCCGACCCGGTGGAGGCGCGGTCGTGAGACGGTGGCTGGACCGCATGACGGAGGACCTGCGGGCGATCCGCGAACGCGACCCGGCCGCGCGCACCTGGGTCGAGGCCGTAGTGTGCATGCCGGGCATGCACGCGCTGTGGGCGCATCGCGTGTGGTATCCGGTGTACGTGGCCGGCGAGGCCCTGTGCGCCCGGGGCCTGGGTGCGATCGGACACGCCCTGCGCGTGTCCGCACGCCTGGGCGCGCACCTCACGCGGATGCTGACCGGGGTGGAGATCCACCCCGGCGCCCGCGTGGGCCGTCGCGTGGTGATCGACCACGGTGGCGGCGTGGTGATCGGCGAGACCGCCGAGATCGGCGACGACTGCACGCTGTACCAGGGCGTGACGCTGGGCGGCGTGGCCCGCGCGGCCGTGAAGCGACACCCGACGCTGGAGCCGGGCGTGATGGTGGGCGGCAACGCGGTGATCCTCGGTCCGGTCACGATCGGCGCCCGGGCCCGGATCGGTGCCGCGGCCACCGTGATCGACGACGTGCCCGCGGGCACGACCATGGTCGGTCGCCCGGCCCGGGCACGGCCGTCGCGACCGCGGGTCGTGGAGGAGCCGCGGCGCGCCGCCAACGAGTGATCCTCTTTCCCCCGAACGGAATCCACCATGTCCGACCGACCGCGTGTGGTGATCCTCGGTGCCGGCTTCGCCGGACTCAACGCCGCCAAGGCGCTGAAGTCCGCGCCGGTGGACGTGACGATCATCGACAAGCGCAATTTCCATCTTTTCCAGCCGCTGCTCTACCAGGTGGCGACGGCTGCGCTCAATCCGGCGGACATCGCCCAGCCCATCCGCGGAATCTTCCGCAAGCAGGAGAACGTGCGCAGCATCCTGTGGGCCGAGGCCGAGTCGATCGACCTGCAGGCGAAAGCCGTGGTGCTCGACGACGGCCAGCGCGTTCCCTACGACCACCTGGTGGTCGCCACCGGCGCGACGCACTCCTACTTCGGCAACGACCAGTGGCAGGACACGGCGCCGGGGCTGAAGTCGGTGGAGGACGCGCTGCTGATCCGCCGCCGGGTGCTCGCCGCCTTCGAACGCGCCGAGCGCGATCGCGAGCACGCCGAGGAGGAGCTGACCTTCGTGGTGGTGGGGGCGGGGCCCACCGGTGTGGAGCTGGCCGGTGCGATGGTCGAGATCGCCGTGCACGCCCTCGCCCGCGAGTTCGACCACATCGATCCGTCGACGGCGCGCGTGGTGCTGGTCGAGGGACTCGACTCGGTCCTCAACGCCTACCCCGAAGACCTGAAGGAGAGCGCGAAGCACCAGCTCGAGGATCTTGGGGTGGAGGTGATCCTGGGCAACCTGGTGACCGAGGTCGACGAGCGCGGGGTCAGGCTGAGCGACGGAACGCGCATCGACGCGCGGACCGTGCTGTGGGCGGCGGGGGTGAAGGCCTCCGAACTCGGGGGTCGACTCGGCGTGGAGACCGACAAGGCCGGTCGTGTGCGCGTCGAACCCGACCTGTCGCTGCCCGGTCACCCGGAGGTGTTCGTGGCCGGCGACCTGGCCGCGATCGAGGTCGACGGCGAACCCGTCCCCGGGCTCGCGCCGGCGGCGATCCAGGGGGGCAAGCACGCCGCACGTCAGATCGTCGCCGGCGTCGAGGGCCGCGAGCGCGCGCCCTTCCGCTACGTCGATCGGGGCACGCTGGCGACCATCGGCCGCGCCCGCGCGGTGGCCGACATGAAGAAATTCCGCTTTTCCGGCTTCTTCGCGTGGCTGGCCTGGCTGGTGATCCACGTGTTCTTCCTGATCGGATTCCGCAACCGCGTGTTCGTGATCCTGCAGTGGGCGTGGAACTACTTGAGCTTCCGGCGCGGCGCGCGGATCATCACCGAGGTCGAGCCCGAGGTGGGGCCGCACGTCGAGAACCGGTGATCCGTGTGTCAGGAGTCCGTGCATGCCGAAGCGTACCGTCCACTTCGTCACGAACCGCGCGCCGAAGGGGCGCGGGAAGCGCATCACCGGGTTCGGGACCCGCTTCGGCGACGGCGACGCCGAGGATCTGCGCTTCGGCCGCATCACCGTCGACGTCCCGGCCACGACGCTGAAGCGGTTCCGCGTCGACGCCGACGCCGAGGACCCGGCCGACGCATTGCGCGACGCCTTCGGCCGCAAGATCGCCCGCGCACGCCTGAAGGTGTTCGAGGAGTCGATCCTCGACGACGTCGGCACCGAGTTCGAGGCCGGCGCCGAGGTCGTCTACGGCTCGATCGCGTTGTTCGAGGAACTGCGCACGGCCATGACCGCCGGCCGCGACGTGGTCGTCTACGTCCACGGCTACGACACGAGCTTCCGCGACGCCGTGGCCGACGCGCTCACCCTGCAGGAGCGCTTGGCCGCGCCCGACGTCAAGGCCGACTCCACGCGTCCCGATCCCGCCGTCGTGCTCTTCACCTGGCCGTCGGACGGTCGCAAGACCCCGTGGATCAGCTACCGCAGTGATCGTGTCGACGCCTCGGCGTCGGGCTACGCGCTCGGCCGCGCCATGCTGAAGGTGCGCGACTACCTGATGACCCTGCCCGGCGACGACCGCTGCGAGCGCGGCATCGACCTGCTGTGCCATTCCATGGGCAACTTCGTCCTGCAGAACGCGATCGAGCGTGTCTCGATGTACTCGCCCGGTACGCGCCTGCCGCGTCTGTTCGATCAGATCTTCATGGTGGCCGCCGACGTCGACGACACCGTCTTCCGTGACGGCCATCCCCTGGCCGCGCTGCCCGACACCTGCGACCGCGTCCACGTCTACTTCAACGAGCGCGACACCGCGCTGCGGATCTCCGACGCGACCAAGGCGAATCCCGAGCGTCTCGGTGCGGGCGGAGCATCGCACCCCGGTGAGCTGCACCAGAAGATCCAGCAGGTCGACTGTGCGCCGTGGGCCTTCGAGGCGGACGGCCTGGCCGGACACGGCTACCACACCGCACGTCGGTTGCTGCGCGACGTGCGGGTGTGGATCGACGGCGAACTCGAGGAGCCGGGACTGCGACGGCCCGCGCCGAAGCGGGGTGCGTGGAGGATCTGAACGCGCGGATCGACCTCCCGGGACTTCCGGGGCCGGTTCACCGACTCTGGACGGTGAGCCCCTGCTGGATGCCGGCTTCGTCGAATTCCGCGGCGGCGATTCCGTTCTCGAACACCCGCTCGTAGCGGACACCGCCGTTCTCCAGCCGTTCCCGCGTCGCCTCACCGATCGGGGCGCCCAGGTCCATGTCGAGATCCTCGCGCCCGAAGAACTCGCGCCACTGGCCGAGACGCCAGACATAGGGCAGGCCGGTGAGGAGGCTGGCCACACGGCGGAACTCCACGTCACCGGCGCGGCGGCCCGTCTCGGCGTCGAGAATGCTCCACACACGTCCTCGCCGCGGCGTCAGTCGGTCCTGGGCGTGGTCGAACGCCATCTCCAGGCCCTCGAGATCGGTGTAGCCCCAGGGCGTGCGGGGGAAGTGCTGATAGAGGATTCCCGCCATCAACGACGCCGCTTCCTCGTCGCGGATGCCCAGGGCACCGTTGGCGACGTTGATGAACCCCTCTCCGAAACGGTCCTGGAACTCCCGCATGAGTTCCTTCTGCCACGCGGTCCAGAGTCGACGGTCGTCGTCGTCCTCGGTGGATCCGATCCCGTCGCCGTCGAGGTCCACGTCCGCGGTCGTTCCCTCGACGGAACCGTCGGGATAGAGCCACGGCGACGGCGACATGTAGTCGTGCATGATACCGTCGATCGCCGTCGGATAGTCCTGTGCATGGCGAGCGATGATGTCGACGTACTCGCGCAGGAGATCGCGGTCGAGATCCCCGGAGCCATCGGTGGGGTCGATCATCTGATTCGTCTCCCACATCATGGCTGGTTCGCCGCTCATCTGGTAGAGGAGGTGGGGGCTGAGCAGGTCGTACATCTCGGCGGCCATCGGGTATTCCGGGCGGAGGTCGGCGCGGTTCCATGCATCATGGCGTCCGAGCACCTGCTGGACGCCGAGAACGATGATGTCGGGATTGCGCGACCGGAGCTGCGCCACGAAGTCCGCTCCTTCCGGAGTGAACACCTTCTTCAGTCCGAGGATGACGACGTCGAAGCTGGAGATCTCGTCGACATGGAGGCTCACGAACTCCGGATCCCGGATGTTGTCGGTCCGGTCGTGGTAGGCCTGCGTCGGATACTGGAAGCCTGCGGGCTCGGTGGTCGGGGTCTGGGGCGCGGGAACGACGCCCTTCTCGGGTGATTCGGGACGGGTCGAACACGCACTTTGCGAAGTCAGTACGAGGATCGATGCCAGAATCGCAGCCAGCCCGGAAGTGGATCGTGTAGGTTGCGTCATGGGACTGCCTCTCGAGGAAACGATGCGGCACGACTCGATCCGGTGATCAGCGACCGGAGCAGGATGCGCTCGCAGTCGGTATAGATGGCACGAAGTGTTCCGTGTCGACGCAACGCCCCGTGTTGGCCGCAGCGGAGCTCCTGCGCTATGATCGTGGCTCGATCCTCGAGTCCCCGGAGCAACCGTGCGATTCCGATGGCCCCGCAACGCCGAGGAGTGGGACGAACGCCGTGCTCGGTGGGCGAAGGTCGTGCGACGTCTCCGACGTCCTGCTGACGACTCCCGCTGCCTCTTCGTCTGTGGTCAGCAGCGGTCGGGAACCACCATGATGATGCGGGTCCTGCAGATCCATCCCGACACCGAAGTCTTCCACGAGCTGGTCGACTCGCCGGCGTTCCGGAGTTACTGCCTGCGCGACCTGGAGACACTCGATCGCCTGGTCGCGCGCAGCCGGGCCCGACTGGTCTGCTTCAAGCCGTTGATGGACAGCCACCGAGCCGGGGAGCTGCTCGCACACTTTCCCGAGAGTCGCGTGCTCTGGATGCTGCGACACTACACCGACGTCGCCAACTCGACCCTGCGTCGCTTCGCCGATCCCAACGTGAATCTGCGGCGGATCCTCGAGGGCAGGTCGGGCGGAGAAGGCCTGCGGCGGGAAATCTCGAGCCAGAGCCTCGACATTCTGGGGGAAGTCCACCGGCCGGACCTGAGCGAGTTCGATCTCGCCTGCCTCCGTTGGTGGACGCGCAATCGCATCGTGCTCGAACAGCGTCTCGACGAACACCCTCGCTTCCGGCTGCAGGCCTACGAGGATCTCGTCCAGGCGGGGCGGCCCGCCGTCGAGGACGTCCTCGCCTGGGCGGGTCTCGAAGCCACGCCCCGCGCCACGCGGCACGTGCATGCCCGCTCGGTGCGCAAGGAACCGGCTCCCGACCTGGATCCGGCGGTCCGCGAACTCTGCGACGGACTTCACCGCGAGCTCGTGTCCCGCACCTTCGAGCGCAGGGCCGACCCCGCCTGATCCAGCGCGAACGCTGCCATGATCCCCAGCAGGGGCGCAGCCTGGACGAAGAAGCGTGGATTGAAGCCCACGATGCCCAGCGCCAGGACGTAGTAGACCAGGAACAGTGCGAGGACGACGTGGGCCCGGTGCGATCGCCACGAGAGCACGATTCCCGCGATCCCCACCACGAAGAGCAACGCCGAGAGAACGGGCACGAGCGGCACCATCCACGTCAGGCCCTGTGATCCTTCCCACCGATCTCCGGCAACGCTCCCACCGAAGAACGAGTGGCGTATCGAGAACCAGTAGTTGCGTGCGATCCGCTTCAACGTGCCGAGGGGGGATGCCTCGGTCAGATGTTCGACCACACGCTCGCGTGAGAGTCTCTCGCGTGTGATCGGATCGGCAGCGGATCGCCGATACAGATCGAACACGCTCTCGAGTTCCGGGTTCCGTGCCTGGGGGGGAGGCAGAATCCCTGCCTCGACGTTGATCCACGTGTTCGTGGAGAGGACGAACGCGCCGTGCTCGTGGTGATTGCGGAGCAACTGGGGACCGGTGACCAGGGCGAAGGGAACCACGGCGGCCGCCGCGATGCTCACCAGGCGCAATCGATCGTTCCCGCGACACAGCACGAGCAGCGCCGGGATCAGCACCACCATGAATCCCGGCGTCACCCCCTTGATCAATGCGGCGACACCGAGCAGGGCCGACGCGAGAGCCAGCCATGCCACCCCTTCGTCTCGCGCGAATCGCACCAACAGGGCCATGGCCGAGAGCAACACGACCGCGTGCAACCATTCGGGCCACAAGGTCTGCACGTAGAAGAGCAGGCGGGGATTGAGCGTGGTGGCAGCGAGGGCGACGGTCGCTGCCGGTGGCGAGAGACCCAGTTGCAGAGCGATCAGGTAGATCAGCAGACCGCTGACCAGCATGCCGACGGCGTTGGCGAGGCTGACCCGTCGCACGAAGCTCTCGGGTGTGGCCAACTCCATTCCGTGGCGGTCGTGGGGCAGTCGCGGCGCGGAGGGGGCGAGGTCCGCGGGCGTCACCATCATCCCGTAGAGGGCGAAGGTGAGCGGCGGCCACCAGTACAGGGGCATGTTCCCGGGCAGGAGCGTGGGCAGGGACGGGTCGAGCGGCTCCGAGGCGACGGCCAGACGGAAATACGTGGGCTCGTCGCCGGCCGTCTCCCGGACCGGATGCTCGGTCAGGAAGGCGACGACACAGAGTGTCGCCACCAGGAACACGGCGATCGCGGGCCCGTGTCGGCGTGCGGTCGCCCACAGGGAGGTGTCGTTCGTGCGCACCCGGATGGACCCACCCGTCTTCGGCATCGATGGACGTGCTCCGCGAACGTACCGGGACCCGCGGCGGGATCGATCCACCCGCGGACGGCGGCACCGGTCGAGGCTAGAACCGCGCCTTCACCACACCCCAGCTCTCCCCGTCGACGTCCACGATCGTCCGCCCACTGAGGAAGGCGAGGTCCTCGGCCGCCTCGGTCATCGGCCGCGTCCGGCGGCAGACGCTGGTCGACCACCGGGATTCACCGCCACGCCCCGAAGTGTCGGCCGCGTACACCAGATACGCCACGCCGATCTGGAAGGGGTACCCACACAGCGCCTCGCTGGCGAAGGTCCAGACCACCACGCTGCGGGTCTGCACGCCCTTCCACGAGCGCGTCACGATCAGGTCGACCTCGCGCTCGGTGCCGGCCACCCGCACGGCCTGCACGGTGGCCTCGAACACGGCGTCGGAGGAGTCGAAGGCGGGCTCGGGATCGAGCGGATCGCCGCAGGTGCAGGCGATCGCTTCGGGGCTGGTAACCAAGAGCAGGAGAAGGGCGCCGGGCAGGAGGATCACAGTTCGCATGGCACTGTCCTTTCGGTGGGTCGACCCCGCGGCACCGGCGACGCCGACGTCGGGACGCTACCACGACTCGCGGCCGGTGCGCCAGACGGCCCGGTGGAGAGGGCCGGACGGGGGTCGATTCCGAATGTCTCGTCCTTGTCGACCTCCGAAGGCTCGGGGTAGACTCCGGCGTCTTTCGCCTTCCGACCGCGCGGTCCGGCGCGCGGCCACCTGCGCTTCCTGGAGTTCCCATGGCATCGGTCGACACCTCTCCGCACGGCCCGGTCCGGCGCGGACCCTACCCCGAGCTGACCTGGCCCGCCATCCTGGTCGGCTACGTGCTCGGAGCCCTGATCGCGATCTCGATCGGCTACGCCGCGCTCAAGCTCGGTTTCAGCATCGAAGGCTCGGAGCTGGCCGCGATCCTGGGCTGGGCGATCCTGCGCGGCGCGCTGCGGCGCACGAGCATCATCGAGAACAACATCAACCAGACGGTGGCCTCGGCGGTGAACGGAGCCTCGGCGGGGCTCATGTTCACGGTCCCGGCCATGTTCATCCTGGGCGAGACGGGTGCCTATCCGGGGATCACCGACTTCAGTCGCGTGGTCCTGGTGCTGTCGGCCATCGTGGGCGGCGTCGTGGGGCTGGCCTTCGTGATCCCGCTGCGAAAGCAGATGATCGACTTCAACCGTCTGGCCTATCCGGGCGGGATCGCGGTCGCCACCATCCTCAAGTCACCGGGCGCGGGCATGCGCAAGGCGATGCTGCTGATCGGTGGAGCGCTCGTCTCGGGCTTCGTGCACTTCCTGGTCCTGGAGTTCGCCGAAGTGGTGCCGCACGTCCAGGGTGAGAACTTCCTCCTGGGTGAGATGGTCGGCGCGCCCGACATGGCGAACCTCGTGTTCTACCTGTCACTGCTCACGGTGGGCGTGGGCTTCCTGTCGGGCCGCGGTGGGTTGGTGTTCGGCCTGGGCGGCTTCATGTGCTACTGGCTGCTCGGTCCGTTGCTGTTGGTGTTCGGACAGACCAGCGGGCCCGAGTCGATCCAGTCGGTGATCGACGGCGGCGCCAGTGCCTTCCGGCTCGAACTGTTCCGTCCCACGGGCATCGGCATCCTGATCGGGGCCGCCGTCGGGGGGATCGTGGCGGCCTTCCCCTTGATCCGCAGCGCGATCGACTCGATGCGCAAGTCGCAGAAGGCCGGCGGGGCCGCCGCGGCCGACGAGTTGCCGATCAAGGTCCTGTACGTGGCGATCGGTGCCGGGCTCGTCGCTCTGGTCGTGTTGGCCTTCGTCTCGGCCGAGGGCATGACCCTGCTGCGGGCGCTGGGCATGGGCGTGCTCGGGTGTCTGTGGATCTGGGTCGCCGGTGTGATCGTCTCGGAGTGCCTGGGCCGGACCAACTGGAGTCCCTTGTCGGGAATGACGTTGATCGCGGTCACCATCCTCATGGTGATCGCCACCGGCATGGCCGACACACAGATGATGATCGCGGCCATGATCGTGGGCGTGGCGATCTGCGTGGCGATCGCCCAGGCGGGCGACATGATGCTCGACCTGAAGTCGGGCTACCTGGTGGGCGCGGCGCCGGCCAAGCAGCAGGCGGCGCAGTTCCTGGGCACCTGGCTCGGACCGATCCTCATCATGGGTCTGGTGCTGGTGCTGCACGGTGCCTACGGCATGGGCAGCGAGCAGCTCCCCGCACCGCAGGGTGCGGCTCTCGCGAGTGTGATGGAAGGCATCGCCGGCGGCGACGTGCCGGCCTTCCGCTACGGGGCCGGCGCGATCCTGGGTGCGACCCTGGCCTTCAGTGGACTGGGCGGAATCGGCGTGATGATCGGCCTGGGTTTCTACATGCCCTTCAACATCGTGCTCACCTACACCATCGGGAACTTCGTGCGGATGGGTGTGGAAGAGCGCTACGGCCGTGCATGGGTGGAGAACACCGGAATCCCGATCGCGGCGGGACTCATCGTGGGCGAGGCGCTGGTCGGCGTGGGCAACGCGCTGATCATCGTCGGGCGTTCGCTGTAGGAAAGGACACCGATCATGCGCAAGACCGGAATCGCCCTCATGTGGATCGGCTTCCTGGCCGCGGCCTTCTACTCGATGCGGATGTTGGGCACCGTGGAATGGGTTCCCTACACCGTCTTCGCGGCCATCGCCGCAACGGGGGTGGTGCTGATCCGCCGCACCGACGCCGCCGGCGCCACCGACGTGGTGAAGGTCACCGAAGACCTCGCCACGCTCGAGAGCCGACTGGCCACGGCGAACGAACGCCTGACGCACCTGTTGGACCGCCGCGAGAGCGTGGACGTCTACGAGGTGCGCCACGAGGTCGACGAGCACCTGGCCGACCCGCTCGAGGAGTTCGCCGACGCCCGCGAATCGATGATCCACGGCCTGGGCATGGACGAGTACGCCTCGATCATGGACCACTTCGCACGCGGCGAGCGCTTCGTGCACCGGGCCTGGTCGGCCTCGGCCGACGGCTACATCGACGAGGTGTGGAAGTCGCTGGATCTCGCATCGGAGAACCTGCGGCTGGCCGACGACGAGCTGCGCCAGGCCATGGACGCCACGCGGGCCCGCGCCTAGCGGAGGGCACGGCCGTACGACTAGGGTGTGCAGGCGACCCTCCCCCGGTCCGCCATGCGCCCGCTGCTGCTGATCGACGGCACCTGCAACCTGTGCAACGGCTCGGTGTGCTTCGTGGTCGACCACGAGCGGGAACCGGCCCTGGACTTCGCCTCGCTGCAGTCCGACGTGGCCCGGCAGCGTCTCGAGCCCTACGGTCTCGATGCGGACGACCTCGGCTCGCTGGTCCTGATCGACGACGACGGCGCGCATCTGCGCTCCGAGGCGGTACTGCGAGTAGCCGGATATCTCCGGGCTCCCTGGTCGTGGGCACGGTGGTTGCGATGGGTCGTCCCGCGGCCGTTCCGGGACTCCCTGTACGGCATCGTGGCGCGTTTCCGGCATCGGGTTTTCGGCCGTCGACCCGCCTGCGGGGCCCCGCGGTCGGATCTCGAGCCGCGTTTCCTCGACGATCAGGGCGACTGAGGACGCGGGAACGACGACCGGCAGCGAATTCTTGCAATCCGGGGACATCGGCCGGATTCTGCCGTATCATTCCCGCCGGTACGCCCGGCGATCGCCAGCGCCCGCCGTATCCGGCCCTCTCGTCCCCGTGTTCCCGAGAGCCCATGTCGACCTCCATCTCCGGCCAGCACCGACTCGAGAGCGAGATCATCGCCCACGGCGAGCTCCCGCGGCACGTGGCGGTCATCATGGACGGCAACGGCCGCTGGGCGCAGCGCCGCGGCATGCCACGGATCGCCGGCCACCGCGCCGGGCGTCACGCGGTGCGCGAGACGGTGCGCACGTGTGCGCAGCTGGGGATCGAGGCGCTCACCCTCTACACCTTCAGTCGCGAGAACTGGAAGCGACCGAGCTACGAGGTGAAGGCCCTGTGGCGCTTCCTCGAGGAAGTGCTGCGGACCGAGTTCCTGGAGCTGTCGGAGAACAACGTCCGGTTGATCGCCAGCGGTGACCTTCCGCGCATTCCCGACAGCACGCGCCGCGCGCTCGAGAAGGCGCAGGAGGACCTGTCGTCGAACTCGGGCATGATCCTGAACCTCGCGCTCAGCTACGGCGGTCGTGACGAGATCGTCCGGGCCGCGCGGCGCTTCGCCGAGGACGTACGCGAGGGCCGTATGAGTCCCGAGGAGATGACCGAGAGTCTCTTCCAGACCTATCTCTTCGCTCCGGAGCTGCCCGATCCCGATCTCCTGATCCGTACCAGTGGCGAGATGCGTCTGAGCAACTTCCTGCTGTGGCAGGCGGCTTACTCCGAGATCGTGGTCACCGACGTCCTGTGGCCGGACTTCCGCAAGGACGAGCTCTACGCCGCGATCGCCGAGTACCAGAAACGCAGCCGTCGGTTCGGGGGCGTCTGATCCGTGACCTCGGCCGATGCCAGTGGGGGCAAGGGCCTCGCCGACGGCCTGGGGCCACGGCTCCTGGTGACGCTCGTCTTCGTTCCGTGTCTCTGGATCATCACGCGCCGGGGGGATCTGCACTTCCTCGTCGTGGTGTGCATCATGGTGCTCACCGGGCTGTACGAGTTCTACCGGCTGATGGAGCACAAGGGCTTCCGGCCGGTGAAGGTGATCGGCATCGGCTGCGGGATCGCGATCACCGCCTACGCCTACTTCCGCACCGGGATCTACGGCAACTTCCTGCTGGCCGGAGCCCTGGTGCTGCTGATGACCGCCGAGCTGGTGCGGCGCAGCGTGGAGCAGGCGGTGGTGCACATCTCCATCACGATCTTCGGCGTGCTCTACGTCGGGTGGTTGGGCAGCCATCTGGTCCTGTTGCGCGAGCTGCCGCGTCTGGCCGGGCTCGACTACCATCTCGGCGCCGACTTCGTCTACCTGGTGGTGTTCCTCACGTGGAGCTGCGACTCGGGTGCGTATCTGATCGGCAGGGCCTTCGGCCGTACGCCCCTGTATCCCAGCGTGAGTCCGAAGAAGAGCCGGGAGGGTGCGGTCGGCGGAGTGGCCTTCGCACTGATCGCGGCCTGGCTGTCGCACCGGACCTTCGCCGCCGGATTCCTCGATCTGGAGAGCGCGCTCTGGCTCGGTCTGATCGCGGCCGTGGCCGGTCAGACCGGAGACCTGGTCGAGTCGCTCATGAAGCGCGACGTGCACGTGAAGGACTCGGCCTCGTTGCTCCCCGGCCATGGCGGAGCGCTCGATCGATTCGACTCGCTGTTCTTCAGTGCTCCGCTTCTCTACTATGCGCTGAAGTTCTTCGTGATCTAGCCCTCGCCCCGGCCGACCGTCCATGAATTCCACGCCACGTCAGATCGTCCTGCTGGGAGCGACGGGGTCCATCGGGACCAGCACCGTCGACCTCGTCCGCCGCTATCCCGAGCGCTTCGAGATCGTCGGCATGACCGCCCACCGGAGTGCCTCGGAGCTGGCCACCCTGGCCGACACCTTCGGAGGCGCGCGGCTGCAGCTGACCGGGCCCGGTGCCGACGCCGCGCTGCGCGCCGAACGGCCGGACCTGGCGCCGCGGATGCAGGACCCCGGTCCCGACGGTCTGCTCGCCCTGCTCGAGCAGGCACCGGGGGCGATGGTGGTCAACGGTCTGGTGGGCGCCGCCGGTCTGGCACCCACGGTGTGGTCGCTCGAGCGCGGGCACGACGTGGCCCTGGCCAACAAGGAGGCCCTGGTGGTGGGCGGGCCGCTGGTGCTCGACGCCGCCCGGCGCAGCGGGGCTCGTTTGTGGCCCGTCGACAGCGAACACTCGGCGATCGCGCAGTGCCTGCGCGGAAATCCCCACGCCGAACTGTCACGGATCTGGCTCACGGCCTCGGGCGGACCCTTCCGGGACCGCGACCCCGAGACCCTGGCCGAGGTGGGCCTCGACGAGGTCCTCGACCACCCCACCTGGGACATGGGACCCAAGGTGACCGTCGACTCGGCCACCATGATGAACAAGGGCCTGGAGGTCCTCGAGGCCCATTTCCTGTTCGACGTGCCGATCGAGCGCATCGAAGTGGTGGTCCACCGCGAATCCATCGTCCACAGCCTGATCGAGCTGCGGGACGGGGCCTTCCTGGCCCAGATGGGGGCGCCGGACATGCGGGTCCCGATCCTGTACGCCCTGGGCGAAGGCGAACACCTGGCCTCGGCCGTGGCTCCGTGGTCGCCGCTGGAGGCCCCGACGCTCCATTTCGAGGCCCCGGACCGCCGTCGCTACCCGTGTCTGGACCTCGCACGCCGTGCGGGGGAGGTGGCCGGAGCGGCACCGATCGTGCTGAACGCCGCCAACGAGGTCGCGGTGGCAGCTCTCTTGCGGGGGGAACTATCCTTTGGACGTATCCCCGGGGTGATCGAGCGCGCGCTCGAGCGGATCCCGCTGGATCCCGTCGGCAGCGTCGACGAGGCCCTGCGGCGCGACCGCGACACCCGGGAACAGACCGCGGAGTGGCTGCGTAGATCTTGAGCGGCGGGCCCGCCGCCCGGCCGACCCCACGGACCCGACGAGGATCGCAATTCCATGATCGAGACCCTGGCCGTATTCGTCTTCGTCCTGCTCGTGGTCGTCGTCGTCCACGAGGCCGGACACTTCCTGGTGGCGAAGGCCGTCGGTGTTTACTGCAAGACCTTCTCGGTGGGGTTCGGGCCGAAACTCCTGGCCCGCCGCTTCGGCGAGACCGAGTACGCCTTCAGCGCCTTCCCGCTCGGCGGCTACGTGAAGATGGCCGGCGAAGGGGCCATGGAAGAGGTCCAGGACGCGGGGACCGGCGGCAATCCCGACACCGACTTCGACGCCGACGGCAATCCGATTCCCGAACATCGCTATTTCTCGAGCAAGACCACCTGGCAGCGCATGGCGATCGTGGTGGCCGGGCCACTCATGAACCTGGTCCTGGCCCTGGTCATCGCCACGGCGGTCGTGGGTCTGCACGGCGTGACGGTGCAGCCGTTCACCGTGGTCGGCGAGGTCGAGGAGGGCACTCCCGCCGCCGAGGCGGGCCTACAGACCGGTGACCGCGTGATCGAAGTGGCCGGCGAGGGCGTGACCGCCTGGGAGGACGTGATCGCCGGGATCGTCGAGACCTACCAGGACACCGGCGAGCCGGTCGACGTGATCGTCGATCGCGACGGCCAGGCGATCGTCACCGCGGTCGAGCCCACGCGCAGTGAGCAGGGCACCTGGCAGATCGGCATGTGGTACGAGCCCACGAGTGTCGTCGGCAACGTCAAGCGCGACGGTCCGGCCTGGGAAGCCGGATTGAGGCCTGGTGACCGGATCGTGTCGCTCGAAGGTGTCGAGGTCACGACCCATCGCGAGATCGTCGACAAGGTCGAGAAGAGCATCGACACTCCCCTTTCGATCACCTGGGAGCGCGACGGTGAGCTGATGAGCTCGACCGTGACGCCGGTCGCGGCCGAGGTCCCGGTCTCGTTCTCCGAGATGAAGACGGTGGGCCGGATCCACTACCAGGTCTACTCGGAGCAACGCTCGGTGGGTCCGATCCAGGCGGCCGAGATGGGAGCGCAGTGGACCTGGCGCACGGTCGGCCAGACGGCCAGCTTCCTGGGTGCACTGGTCACCGGACAGGCGTCGGGCGACGCCGTGAGCGGACCCATCCGCATCGCGCAGTTCAGCGGCGAGATGGTCAAGTGGGGCTTCGACCGGCTCATGCTCTTCATCGCCATGTTCAGCGTGAACCTGTTCCTGCTGAACCTCTTGCCGATTCCGGTGCTGGACGGTGGGCACGTGGTGTTCATCGGCTACGAGATGATCATGCGCAAGCGACCCAACGAGCGGGTCCAGGCCATGGCCACACAGGCGGGCTTCGTGGCGCTGCTGCTGCTGATGGCGTGGGTGATCACCAAGGACGTCCTGCACGTCGTCGGGTGATCCGGCGACTCCCCGGGAACGCCGTTCAGTCCTCCACCTGCGGCGGCAGAAGCTGCTCGCGGCGCGTGACGAGACTGTCGTGGATCGCGCTCATCACCAGATGCCCGCGTCCGGGATCATCGCTCAGCGACTCCAGCAGGGCATCGATCTCCGCTTCGTCGAGGAGATCACCCAGAGCCTGCCGCTTGGCCTCGGCTTCCTCGGTGTCGCGAGCGCGGGCGATCCGGACCTCGATCAGGGCGAGCACTTCGTCGACCAGGCGCTGTTCCTGCGGTTCGAGTTCGGTGGGGAACTGATCGCGTTCGGCGCAGCCGGGGACGAGGAACGAGAGTCCGATGCCGAACAGCAGGAGAAGCGTGGATCTCCCGGGCGATGGGGGCATGCGGACCTCACGGGGGCGCGGTTTCCTCGTTGTCGAGCGAGCGCGGGAAACCTATAACAGACCCTGGCCCCTGTCGACTCGACCCCAACCGGGAGCTGGCGGCCGTATGGACCGCAGCCGCGCCTGGACGCCCCGGGCCATCGTGGCGGGCCTGCTGTTCCTCGTGATCGTGGGCGCGGCCGGCCCGGCCGCCCTCGCCGACGACGAGCTGGACTACGGACTCGACGAACGCCGGCTCCGTGAACTCGAGTTCTCCGGTGTCGAGTTCTTCGACGAAGAGCGGCTCCGCGCCCAACTCGGCCTGATCGGCGCCCCCTGGTACTGGCCCTTCCGGGATCCCCGGTACCGTCTCGACCGCGTCGAGCAGGGGGTCGAGGCGATCCGTGGACTCTACCGCCGCGAGGGCTTCCACGAGATCCGGGTCCGTCTCGACGTGGTCGAGAGCGACCCCGATCAGGGGGACGTCCTACGCATCACGGTGGACGAGGGCCCGCGGGTGTTGATCGACGAGATCGAGTTCCTCGATCCCGAGCCGTTGAGCGAGGAGTGGCTGCGCGAGCGGCTGCGGTACCGGGAGGGCGGCCCGGCGCCGGCTCGTGCCTCGGACCTGGGCAACGACATCTACCGGATCCTCGATGCCTATCTCGCTCGCGGTCATCTCGGCGCGCGCGTGCGCGAGGACCTCGCCAGAGGGGACTCGACCGTGACCGTGCGCTACTCGATCCGCTCGGGGCCGGTCTACCGCGTGCGTGACGTCGAGATCCGGGGCACCGACCGCGTGCGCGAGGAGTTCGTCCGACGGGAGTTGCAGATCGAGCCCGGCCAGCAGTTCGACGCCGATCGTGTGGCGCGGACCGAGATCCAGCTGCTCGACACCGGCTGGTTCCGTGACGTCTCCTTCGAGCCCGTGGCGCTCGACACCACCACGGCCCAGGCCACGTTGCGCGTGCGCACGGTCGAGCGGCCGACGGGATTCTGGGAACTGGGTCTGGGCACGGGAACCGAGGACCGGGTGCGCCTGAGCGGAGCCTGGGGCGACCGCAACGTGTGGGGGAGTGGGAAGGGCCTCACGCTGCGGGGGCGGGTGCTCGCCACCATCGATGGGTCGGTGGACGACCCCGACGAACAGGATCTGTTCATCGACCACGAGGAAGAATTGCTGTACCGGCATCCCCACGTCCTGGGCACGCGCTACACCGGCAACGCGAACGTGTTCTTCCGCGTGGAGTCCCGCCCGCGGTCGGCACTGGAGCTGGAGCGGACCGGTCTGCTGGTGAACACCGCGTTGGTGAACCGGCGCCGGACCTCGGTCGAGGTCGAGTTCGGGTTACAGCGTACGCTCAAGAACACGTTGAGCGACGCCATCGAGTTCGACAACGGCCGCGCACAGACCCGGTCGCTCACGCTCGTGGCCACCCGCGACACCCGGGACGACCTGTTCTCGCCGCGTCGGGGAGTGCTCCGGCAGATCCTGCTGCAGACAGCGGGAGGGCCGTTCCTCGGCGGCGACAACGACTTCAACAAGGCCCTGGCCAGCGTGGTCACGTTGGTGCCCCTTCCCTTCGGCGCAGTTCTGGCCACGCGGGCGCAGGCCGGTTGGGTGCAGGCCTGGTCCGAATCGGCCGACGAGTCCGGAGTCGAAGGTGGAGTCCCCCTCGAGGACCGCTTCTTCGCGGGAGGCAGCAGCTCGGTCCGGGGCTACCGGCAGAACTCGCTCGGCCCCCGCCTGGCGGCCGACGACGAGGCCCTGCAGGAGGTGCGCGATCCCCGCTTCCTCGCCGACCGGTTGAGCGCGGGAGGCAACGCTCTTCTCTTGCTCAACGCCGAGCTGCGCTTCGGGCTTCCGCTCCTGTCCCGGTTCGGGTTCGACGGGGCGGTCTTCTTCGACGCGGGCAACGTGTGGGCGAACTGGGACACGTTCCGGATCCACGAGGTGGCCCTGACCGGTGAGGTGACCGGTGAGCGGGCCGAACGCGCGCTGCGCACCAGCTTCGGCTTCGGCCTGCACTACCGCACCGTGGTGGGCCCATTGCGTCTGGATTACGGCATTCCGCTGCGGCGCGGTCGCTTCGAGTCGACCGATCCGCGGACCGGCGCCACCAGCGATGTCGACCGCGATCCGCCGCAGGTCTGGCACTTGTCGCTCGGTCACGCGTTCTGATCCACATGGTCTGGTTGAAGCGCACCCGCATCACCCTGCTGATGGGCCTGCTCGTGGCCGGCGCGGCCCTGGCCTGGTTGGCGGCGCATCCGCAGCTCTACGCCGGTCAGCTGGGACGGCTGGTCACACGCAACCTCCTGCAGGACAGCGGGGCCACGCTCAGTTTCGCCGACCTCCGCGGCAATCCACTCGAGGGCATGACGTTCTACGAGGTGGTACTGGTGCGCAGCGGCGAGGAGGGCGAGTTCCTGTACGTGGGCGCCGACAGCGTGTCCGTGTCCTACGACCCCCGCGCGATCCTGCGCCGCGATCCGGTCCTGCAGGAGCTCGAGGTGGGCGGGGCGCAGGTGATCGTGCGGGGCGGGGAGGACGAACCGGAGCCGGACGAGAGCGAACCCCACGCCTGGACCACGATCGACGCGCTGCCCCGATTCGAGGTCGGCCGCCTGCGTCTGGATCACGTGGAACTCGAGGTGACCGCCGCCGACGGGAGCGTGCTCTCGCAGGTGCGCGACGTCCACGCCGACCTGTCGGTGGACTCGGACGGACAGGAGCTGTCGGGCATCGTGCGCTCGTTGCGCGGCCACTGGCCCACGCAGGGGGTCCGTGTGCACACCGCCCACGGCCGAGCCGGCTTCGACCCGCCGACGCTGACGTGCGAGGACTTCCACGTCGAGATGGACTCGACCCGCGCCACCGTCGACTTGTCGCTCGCCTTCGATCGCGCCGGGAAGGCCGAATTGGCGGTCGTGGGCACGGCCGAGGACTTCCTGCTGTCCGAACTCCTGCGTCTGATCGTGCAGGACCACACCGAGGTTCCGCGCCTGCGCCTGCAGGGCGAGGCCGACGTGCGCATGCGCGACGATCGCATGCGCATCGTCGGAAGCGGCGAGGGCTGGCTCGACGACGCGGCCGTCGCGGCCCGGCGCTTCGTCGGGGTGATCCAGGAAGGCCGCATCGACTTCGAGGAGGTCGACGGGCGGTACCGGTCGGTGAACGGCACGGCGCGGGGCGAACTGCTCACCGATCGCGACCCGCCGCGTCTGCACTTGACCGGCCGGGTGAGCGGCGTGGACCTGGCCGATCCGTGGACGGGGGAGGATCTGGGATGGCCCCGCAGCGACCTGGCCACCACGGCCGACTTCCGATTGGACATCGCCGACGAGGACACCGCCGTCGAGATCGATGCCGAGGACCTGCGTGGCGAGGTGGCGGGTCTGCCGGTGGCCGACGGCCGCGTGCAACTCCGCTATTCCGCGGACCAGGGCCTGGTGGTCGACGAGGCGGTGGTGACTTCACAGGGCGCTCGGCTCGAAGCGCGAGGAGAGGTCTCTCCCGACGAGGTGGTCGATCTCTTCGTCCAGGCCGAGGCCGAGTCCGTCGACGCCTGGGCGCGCGAGGTGGAGCTTCCGATCACGGCCCAGCGCTTCGTCGGGGCCGGCCGCCTGATCGGCCCGGTCGAGTCCTTGATGCTCGATATGGCCGGCACTGTCGACGCCGTGCAATGGGGTCGGGTGGAGGCCGAGCGCGGAAGGATCTGGGTTCAGATCCCCGCCGTCGAGGTGCCCGAACGCCTGTTCGCGGGCCTCGAGGCCCCGGTCCTTCGCGTCGCCGGAACCGAACTGGGTTCGCTCGTCGCCGAACTCGATCGCGACGGTGCGGTCAACACGATCCCGTCGTTGGAGCTCAGCGTTCCCGACAGCAGCCTGCGACTGACCGGTCGGGTCGTCGAGGAGACCGACGGCGAGACCTTCCGCGTCGAGGTCGACGCGCTGGAAGCCGATCTCGACGGCGAGATCTGGTCGTTGGCCGAGCCGGCGTCGGCCCGAGTGCGCGAGAACGGCTTCGAGACCGCGGGCGTCGAACTGACCAGCGCGACCGGTCGCTTCCGGCTCGAGGGGCGGGCCGAACGGGGAGGGGCGCTCGATCTGGGACTCCAGGTCCTCGACGGCGACCTGTCGATCCTCGACCGCGTGGGTCTGGTCGACGGGATCGGGGGCGACGTGCGGGGTGAACTCGGACTGTCGGGGACGACCGAGTTCCCGGGGATCGAAGCCCGCGTCGCCGTCGACAGCCTGCGCCTGGGGGAACGGACGATCGCCGCCGTCGAGCTGCGCGGCACCGCGAGCGGTCGCGCGGTGCAGATCGACGACCTGCGTGTGCGGTCTTCGGAAGGTGAGGTCGACGTGCAGGGGGCTGTCGATCTGCCCTTCGATCGATGGCTCGCCTGGCTCGAGGAGAATCCGGCCAGCGTGGCCACGCTGTGGAACGAGGCCGGGCTCGACGTGCGGGTCGAGGGCCGTGGGTTCGACCTGGGTCACTGGCTCGAACCCGGCACGGGAGGTGGCACCTACGGTCGCGCGGATCTCGAGCTGACCGTGGCCGGACCGACGGTCGAGCCCAGGATCGAGGGCATCGTGGAGGTCCTCGACTTCCCCGCCGATCCCTTCGTCCTGCCCTGGATGCAGGGCACGGTGAGGGTCGACTCGACGGGGACGCGGATCACCGGCGGTCGGGTCGACCTCGGCGGGCCCGATGCCACGGTGACCGCGCGTCTGCCGGTGTACGTCTCACTGACCGGTCCGAGCCGCTACGAGCCGGACGAAGGCCTCGAACTGGCACTGGACAGCGGCCCGAACCTCGACCTGTCGACGCTCGACGCGCTGTGGCCGCAGGTGCGTTCGATCTCCGGACGCGGGCGCCTGGTGCTGCGCGCCCGGGGACACCCCGATCGTCCGGAACTGACCGGGGACCTGGTGATCCGCAACGGGGCCTTCGCGCTCGAGGGCTGGTCGGAGGAGGTGCGTGAGGTCGAGGTCGACGGCGACCTGCAGGGGCGGCGTCTGCGCCTGGATCGGATCGAGGGCCGCGAGGGCCTGAACGGCAGGATCCGCGGCACGGGCGAGGTCCTGTTCGACGGGTTGCTGCCCGACGACATCACCCTGGATCTCGATGCCGAGCGGATCCTGATCGCGACCGTGCCCTTCCTGCGCGCGATCGGCACCAGCGACGATCTGAGGTTGACCATCGAACGTCCGACCCCGAACTCCCCTCGGGCGCCGAAGATCACCGGGGCCGTGGTCGTGGACAAGGCGATCTACACCGGTGAGTTCGCGGCGGGGACCGAGGGCGAGCCGGATCCGGCGCTGTTGCCCACCCGTGCGCCCGACTGGTTGGCCGACCTGCGCATCCGCGCCCAGGACCAGGTCCGGATCAGCAACCAGAGCGCGGAGTTGCGCGTGGCCGGCGACGTGTCGTTGATCCGGGACCTCGAGGGTCTGCGCCTGCGCGGCGAGGTGCAGATCCCGCAGGGACAGGTGCCCCTGTTCAACAACGACTTCACGATCACCGAGGGGACCCTGGACTTCTCCCGCCGGCCGGTCGAGCCCGAGGTCGACATCCGCGCCGAGACCGAGGTGCCGATCTCCGATCCCACGGGCCAGTTCGGCCGGGAGCTGGAGCGGATCACCGTGCACCTGACCGGGACCTTCGCGCGCCCGGACGTGCGGTTCGAGAGCGAGAGCGGACTCGACGAGACCTCCATCCTACGGCTCCTGGCCGGCTTCGGGTCGGCCGGGGGGTCGAACGGGGCGACCGGTCTGGGCGACGTCGGACTGCGCGCGGGACTGAACTTCCTGGAACGGGCCCTGGCCAACCGCATCCGGGGGGTCGACACGATCGATATCGAGACCGAGGAGGCGGGACTCGCGGACATGCAGAGCACCCGGATCGCCGTGGGCAAATACCTATCGCCGAGCCTTTACCTGCGGTTCAGCCAGGGCTTGTCGGTCACCGAGCGGGATCTCTTCGTCGAATACCAGATCACCCGGCGCACGCTGTTCACCAGCGAACTCAAGCGGCGCCTGCGCGAGAGCGGGGCCGAGAACGAGTTCAACGTCGATCTGAAGTTCCGGGTGAAGTACTGATCGTGTCCGGTGGCGGACCATCGGTCCGCGTCGCGGTGCCGATACCGCGTCTCGGAAACGTGAAAGGTTCGGGAGCGGTTTGACCCGCTTTTCACCGCTACCGTATCCTTGATACGGAACCGTGGTCTTCGCCCCGACCACGGACGCCGTCCGGGCGGGATCGGATCCGGACGACGGCTGAGTCCCGGCCCCTCGCGATTCGGCTGCCACGACACCCCCGACCAGGGATCGCGATCATGCTTCGTTCGCCTTCGTCGCTCACCCGTGTCCTGGGCGCCGCTCTGGTGGTGCTCGTGCTGGCGGCTCTGCTGCCCGGCGCGGCCGACGCGCAGTACTTCGGCCGCAACAAGGTCCAGTACGACAACTTCGACTGGCAGATCCTGAACACGCCGCACTTCGAGATCTTCTTCTATCCCGAGGCCGAGGAACTGGCGGCGCGTGCCGCCGTGATCGCCGAGGACGCCTACCAGCGACTGTCGGGCATCTTCGAACACGAGTTCCAGCAGCAGGTGCCGTTCATCCTGTATGCTTCGCCCAACGATTTCCAGCAGACCAACATCAGTGACGGCCTGATCGGCGAGGGCACCGGTGGCTTCAGCGAGCCGCTGCGCAATCGCATGGTGCTGCCGTACCCGGGCGACAACGCCGGCTTCGTGCACGTGATCAACCACGAGCTCGTGCACGTGTTCATGTTCGACCTCGTCTACAAGAGTCTGCACGCCGACACCGACGTTCGGCAGCGCTGGTTCCCGGTCGAGCTGTGGATGGCCGAGGGCATCGCCGAGTGGTTCAGCTCGGGTTGGGAAGCCAACGCCGACATGTGGATGCGCGACGCGACGATCTACGACTGGGTCGTTCCCCTGCACCAGATCCGCGGCGGCTACCAGGTCTACAAGCAGGGCCAGTCGGCCATGCGCTACATCGCCAACACCTACGGCGAGGAAAAGGTCGTCGAGCTCACGAAGACCCTGGCCCGCACGCGGAGTGTGGATCGGGCGCTGTTCCAGACCGTGGGCCTGAACACCGAGGAATTCTCCGGGGAGTGGGAGAAGTCGCTCAAGAAGGAGTACTGGACGGTCTACGCCGACAAGCAGGAGCCCGGCGACATCGGCAAGCGCCTGACCGACCACGTCGAGGACCGCACCTACTTCTACCAGCAGCCGAGCCTGTCGCCCGACGGCCGCTACATCGCCTTCTTCAGTGACGTCGACGGCCTGGTCGACCTGTACCTGATGGATGCGATCGAGGGCACGATCATCCGCAAGCTGGTGACCGGCCACCGGAGCAACCAGTTCCTGACGCTGCACAGTTTCGAGAGCAGCATCGGATTCTCGCCCGACAGTCAGCGCGTGGCCTTCGTGGCCAAGGCCGGCGAGGACGAACACCTGTACGTGGTCGACGTCGAGAGCGGTGACGTCGAACAACAGGTCCCGCTGCGCATGGACATCGCACGCAGCCCGGCGTGGTCGCCGGTGGCCGACCGCGTGGTCCTGAGCGGTACGCGTCGCGGACAGACCGATCTCTACGTGGTCGATCTCGAGACGGAGGACGTGATCCGGATCACCGACGACGTCGTCGACGAGCACTCACCGACCTGGTACCCCGACGGACGGCGCGTCCTCTACAGCGCATACCCCGAGGCCACCGCCGACGTCACCTTCACCCGCACGGCCGAGGGCCTCATGCGACTGGAGCCTTCGGTGGTGAAGGATCCCGAGCTGCGTCCGCGCGGCACCGGTTACGACCTGTTCTCGGTCGACGCGATCTCGCACGAGCGCGAGGTCGTCCTGTCGACCAGCGGCGACGACCAGGATCCCGCCGTGATCGGCGACGACACCATCGTGTTCGTGAGCGACCTGACCGGTGTCATGAACCTCTACGCCTACGACGTCCCGAGTGGGGTCCTGAAGCGCATGACCGACGTGCTGGGTGGGATCTTCCAGCCCAGCGTGAGTCCCCAGGCCGATCGGCTGGTCTTCACCGCCTTCGATCACGCGGGCTTCGACATCTTCCTGCGCGAGAACTTCAGCGAGATGATGGCGGAGAAGGACTATCCGCAGGCTCCGGAGCAGCAGTTCGCGCACATTCCGAGCCCGAAGCCCCGGCCCTCCGAGGAGCTCAGGGGCGAGGGCGTGCTCCCAGAGAGCGTACTGCCCGAGGACACCGTGGCGCGTGTCGCCGTGGCCGAGCGTCGGCAGGGCCGTTCCCATACGGTGACGGTTGATGAGGGCGACGAGGCACCGTCCCCAGTCGACGCGGCGTCGAGCCCCCCTGATTCCGTCGCGGGCGAAGAGAACGAGACGCCCGAGCGGACCGAGGCCGAGGGTGAGATGATCGATCTCACGGCGATCGACGAAGAGGACTCGATCCCTCCCGGCGAGCGGGAGGGTCGGACCATCGGCAGTGTCGAGCCCTACAGTCTGCGCTTCTCGCTCGATCCCGTCGGCCCGGCCGTCGGCGGTGCCTTCTACACCGAGGGCGTAGGCTTCGGCGTGGCGCAGATGCTCAGCGCCAGCGACCTGCTCGGCAACCACCGCATGCAGTTCCTCCTCAACTTCTACGGGTCGATCGAGAACAGCGATCTGGCGGCCAGCTACTACTACCTGAAGCAGCGGTGGAACCTGGGTTTCGGCGTCTTCCACTATCGGAACTTCATCAACAGCAACTTCACGAGCCTCGGCGAGGTCTTCGACCGCAACCGTCGCTTCAGCGAGCGGAATTACGGTGTGTTCGGTCTGGCGAGCTATCCGTTCTCGCAGTTCGAGCGTCTGGACATCGAGTTGCAGGCCTTCGTGAGCGAGAAGACCTTCTACGAGTTCGACCGCACCCTGGGCGTGTTCTTCCGTACCGACGAGAAGGAACGTGCGCGGCTGGTGCAGCCGTCGTTCAGTTACGTGCACGACAGCACGCTCTACGACAGGTCCGGCCCGGCCACCGGAAGCCGGTGGCTGGTCAGCTTCTCACCGGCGATTCCGCTCGGCGACGAAGACGTCGACCGCGTGACCACGTTCGTCGACTACCGCAAGTACATCCAGTTGTGGGAACGCAACACCTTCGCCATCCGCCTGCTCGGTGCTCTGAGCAACGGCGGCGATCCTCGCCGCTTCGTGGTGGGCGGGCCCTCCACGCTGCGTGGCTGGGGGATCTTCGACTTCGAGGACCTCGACGCCGCCGGGAATCCCGTCGAACCCACGCTGCTCGGACGCAAGATGGCCCTGATGAACCTCGAGTACCGCTTCCCCTTCGTCGACGCCTTGATCATCGGTTGGCCCGGCCGCTGGGGGATCGGCGGCGTGCAGGGCGCGGTGTTCTTCGACACCGGCGCTGCGTGGAACGACGAGATCCAGCTCACCCGTGGGGACGGTGGACTGCTGCGTCTCGACGACCTGAACGCCAACATCGGCTTCGGGATCCGAACGAACGTCGGATACATTCCGCTGAAGTTCGACTGGGCGTGGAAGACGGACCTGTACGAGGTCGACAGCGGCTCGCAGTTCCACTTCTCGATCGCGCCGCGGTTCTAGCCGGCGTCGGCTTGTGGCGGCCACCGCAGACGGACCCACACCGGGCGGTGGTCGCTGGCCTCCGTCGGGGTCTCGACGCCCCCGTCGATCGGCGCGAAGCCCCGGTGGAAGACGTGGTCGAGCTGGTCGTGCGGAGAGATCCAGCGTCGCCACGGCCTCTCGATGGTGCCTTCGGGTCCGGTCGGTGATTCACGGAAGCCGTAGCGGCGGAACAGGGCGCGGAGTTCGACCACGTCACTGCGCTCGAAGGTGTTGAAGTCACCGCCGACGACCATTGGCCCGTCGAAGTGCGCGGTCTCCTCGAGCACGTGACGCGCCTGCTCGAGCCGCTCGGCGGGGCCGAGCACGAAGGTCGAGGTGTGCAGGCTGACCACCCGCACCCGACGGCCCTGGACGTCGAGGTCGACCGCCGTGGCCAGACGCGGCGATCCGTACCAGCGGTCGCCGGGCAGGTCGATCCGCAGCGCGTCGAGCACCGGCCAGCGGCTGAGCACCGTGTTCCCGAACTCGATCCCACTGCGCTCCCGCAGTGACGCGACGTAGTGCACCGCGGCGAGACCGCCGAGACCGGTCGCCAGCCGCGGAACGTCCCCCTGCTCGATCTCCTGCAGGAGGTAGACGTCGGCCCCGGCCAGTTGGTCGGAGGCACCGATCTCCTCGAGCGCCGTGTCGATCCGCGCGGAGTGCTCCACGTTCCACGTCACGACGTGGAAGGAATCAGGAGCGGTGGCCGGCCGGTCGCGCGGGGTGGCCCGGACGATGCCGCCGGTGTCGACGGACCGTGGCAGGTCGAGCAGCGCGCAGCCGGCGAGGGTGAGGCCGAGCAGGAGCGCGAGGGCGAGGTGGCGGAGGGACATCGTGGCGGGACGGCGGTTCGGGTGGAGGGGCGGGAATCCGCGTGGGACTTCGTGGGACGGAATTCCGCGGCGGAACTGCGTGGGTCGGAATTCCGGGGTGGAACATCCCCAAGGTATCCACGTGGGGTGGTTCATGGCGAGGGGATGGCTGCGGCATCCTCGGTGTCGTGTCGACTTGACCAGCACGAGAGAGGAGCCGACACTTCGTCGTCTCGCGTTCTGGTCTGCGGTCAGGAGGGCGGATCCGGGTGTTGCCATCGAGGTCATCGCGCGTGCTGAGGCCGCTGGCCGCACTGTTGGTGTCGGTCATCGGTGTCGGTCCGGTCCGGGCGGACGGGGGACCGCCGCTCGCGGTCCACGTCGAACTCCGCGGCGGGGTGGGTCGCTACGCCATGGACGGAGTCGACGCCCTGATCGCCGAGAGCGAGTCGCTCGTACCGCGGCGATCGGCCCTGGACGTCGACCGCTTCGGGAACGACACCTATCGCGCGGAATTCGACGGTCCGATCGATCGGGGCGCGGCCTTCGGGGTGCACGTCGGTGTCGAGTGGTCGACCGGGTGGCGGGCCGGTGGTGGCTTCGAGGTGCTGTCGGGAGAATCCCGGACGGGGGCCGTCGGTGCCTCGGGATCGGGGAGCTTCGTCGCCGACGTGACCACCTGGAGCGTGTTCGGGAGCGTCGGGCGGGCTCTGCCGTGGACCCCTGGCGGCTTCGTGTTCGCCCCGCGTGTCGAGGTCGGCGTGCTGGTGCCCCGGGGATCCCTGGAGCTTCGCATCGACGGATCGACACGCGAGCGCTCGTTCGACGACCTGGGTCTGACGGCCTCGCTCCTGCTCCGCATCGAACGCAGGATCACGGAACGGGCTGCGCCCTTCGTCGAGGTCGGTCATCGCCGCGTGCCCGTCGATGGCCTCGCCGCGACCGCCGAAGAGATCCTCGCCGACCTCGAGAGTGCCGAACTCCAACCCGATCTCTCGGGTGCTCTGTTCCGCGCGGGCCTGCGGTTCGGCCTCGGTTCCTGAGCCTCGGTTCCGGCTACTCCGAAGCCTCGGACTCGCCGGACTCGTCGCTCTCCTCGCTCTCCTGGCCGCCGATCCGCTGGATCGCCACGTCGTCGAACCACACCCGGCCGCCGCGGTTCTCCGGCGAGGCCAGTCCCGCGAGCACCACCATGCGCCCGGTCTTCTGCGGAACCTCGAGCGTGGTCTCGATGCGGATCCAGTCGGTGGTGCCGATGACCTCGTCGCCCTGCTGGTTCGAAGCCACGCGCAGGACCTCGGACATCTGGTAGTTCCAGCACTGCACGACGAAGAAGGCGGTCTCCTTCAGGTTCTCGCCCTTCACCCACGCGCTCACCAGGTAGCGGGCGCCGGGCTCGAAGCCGGTCACGTGCTGGTTCCAGTTGTGGTTGACCTCGACGTTCGGGTGGGCGTCGTCGATCGCGATCGAGACCGAGCGCTCCCCGGAGTGGGCGACTTCGTCGTCCCAGGAGAAGGTCACGTGTCGCTGGGCGATGCCGGCCCGGGTCCGGCGCCAGGTGGAGGGTTCCTCGGCCGTGGCGCCGCCCTGCTCGAAGCCACCGTTGCCGATGAGGTTGGGTCCGAGGACCAGGGAGTCCTGGGCGGCCTCCGTCTCGGTCTGCGGCTCGGTCTCGGCGGTCGCGGAGACGGGGGTCATCGCCAGGGTGAGGACGAGGGTCGACGCAACGAGGACGAACGAGCGGTGCATGGGGGAACCGTCCTGGATCGGGGTCGAGGGCCGGTCGCCGCGCCGAAGTGGGCGGGCGCCGGCAGACGCCGAGCGTCCGTCAGGCGTCCGTCAGGCGTCCGGCGGAAAGCTAGCACGCAGTGCGCGGGTCGGGGAGGGGGGAGGCGACTCTCGATGCAGCCCTGGGGCCCTGGATCACAGGTTTCCGGGCGCGGCCGTGCTGCCGTGGCCGTGGCAGGGGAGGGAACGAGCGCGGGCTGAAGGGAACGAGCGCGGGCTGTAGGGAATGAACGCGGCCTGCAGGGAATGAACGCGGTTCACGGGGAACGGAGCGTCAGCGGCGCTGGCCCCGTGGCCACCGGTCGGCGACCACGAAGGGCAGGGTCCACACCACCATCGACGCCAGCGCGACGCCGGCCAGGCCGACCAGGTACCACGGCCAGGGGCCGAGCCAGTCGAGGATCGAGGGTTGCCCGGGTTTGGCCATCAGGTAGAGGAAGTTGGTGTCGAGGGCGAGGTTCAGCAGGAACATCACGGCGGCGTAGGCAGCGGTGACGCCCATCGCCCGCGGGATCGACCGCAATCGCGGACGCAGGCCGAAGACGAAGGTCGCGTACGCGATGGCGACGATCACCGTGCCGTGTCCGGCGAAGAACGATAGGAAGGCCGGGTGCGGGAAGTCGAAGTAGACGTCGGGCGTGACCAGTGCCTGGAGGGTCCCGCCCGTCGCCCAGAAGTAGGCGACCTCGTGGGCGTGCTGGTTGCGCGTGAACAGGACGAACGCGGTGAGATAGATGGTCACCGTGCACAGGTGGAAGGGCAGCAGCGACATCGCCGAGGTCCAGCCGGCCTCGACGCGGAGCCAGGTCTCGACCGCCTGCTGGGCGACGAGGATGCTGCCGAGAGTGATGGCGACGGGACGCGAGTGGTCGAACCGGCGCACGAGCAGTGGCAGCGCGACGGTGACCGCGGCGATCACGGCCAGGGTCCAGAGGTGCGAGGGGCCGTGGGGCTGGAAGGGTTCGGCGGGAGGCATGGTTGCCAGTAGCCTACCAGGGGGATTGCCAGCGGGGAACCGGGTTCGCGCCTCTCCCGACCTCCCGTGGTCAGAACTGGAAGTAGATGAAGGGGTTCACCCCGAACGGTGCGAAGTAGAGTACCAGGAACGCTCCGGCGACCGCCACGGCTGCCCATTCCGGGCGCCGCAGGTCGAGCTCGAGGTCACGGTCGTCGCGCAGGACCACCGCGACGTGGATCAGCGCACCGATCGCGATCACCGTCAACGCCTCGACCCGGTACCATTCGATCCCGGGACCTCCGGCGAGTTGCCCGAGGTAGGTCCAGGCCGCCGAGAAGTCGGGTGCGCGGAAGAATACCCAGGTGATCAGGACGAACACGAAGGTCGTCACCCATGACAGGGGCCACAGACCGCGGGCCAATTGCGGCGGCACATGCGGGGTGACGAACCGCATCCAGAGCTTGTGAAGCGCGAGTGCGCCACCGTGGAGTCCACCCCAGACGACGAAGGTCCAGTTCGCACCGTGCCACAGGCCACCGAGGAGCATCGTGATCGACAGGTTCACGTAGGTGCGCAGCTCGCCACGGCGGTTGCCCCCGAGCGAGATGTACAGGTAGTCACGGAGCCACCCCGACAGCGAGATGTGCCAGCGCCTCCAGAACTCCGTGATGCTCGTGCTGCGGTAGGGATGGGCGAAGTTCCTGGGCAGTTCGAAGCCGAGCATGCGTCCCACGCCGATGGCCATCTGCGAGTAGCCCGAGAAGTCGTAGTAGATCTGCCCCGCGTACGCGATCAGGGCCAGCCAACAGGTCATCGCCGACCAGCGCGAGGGGTCTGCGAACACCGGGTCGACGTACAGGGCCAGGGTGTCGGCGAACAAGACCTTCTTCACGAAGCCAAGGAAGAAGATGCCCGCTCCCTCGACGACGTTCGACCACCGCGCGGGGTGCTCGCGGTCCAACTGAGGGAGGAAATCAGAACCCCGAACGATCGGGCCGGCCACCAATTGTGGGAAGAACGAGACGAAGAGAGCGAAGTCCCGGAAACTCGACGCCGCGGCCAGACGACCACGGTAGACGTCGATCGTGTAGCTCATGGTCTGGAAGGTGAAGAACGAGATCCCGACCGGCAGGATCACCTGGAGCGACCCGAATTCGACTCCCGCCGCCTCGAATGGAGGGCGGAGGCTGTCGAGGAAGAAGTTGGCGTACTTGAAGAAAGCGAGGACGCCGAGATTGGCGAGGAGGCTGGTTCCGAGAAGGAGGCGTCGCCGGTTCGGTTCTCGGGAGCGTCCGAGCGCCCGGCCGACGAGGTAGTCGACCACTGTCGAGCCGAGGATCAGCAGGCAGAAACGCCAGTCCCACCAACCGTAGAAGACGTAAGAGGCGAACAGCAGCAGATCCCGCCTCCGGCCTTCACGCGGGAGCATGGCGAGCGCCGAGAGGACCAGCGCCAGGAAGACGAAGAACTCGATCGACGAGAAGATCAACGCTTCATCGCTTCCGAAGAGGGCTGTTCGGTGCTGGTCAGGATTCCGGCGAGCTCGTCGGCAAGGGCGTCGCCGACCACGCGATGGCCCAGGGAATTGAGGTGGCCCTCTCCGATGACGGAGTTGTGGAATCCGTGCAAGGGACGTCCGGTCCGCTCGAACGCGGCCTGGATGCGATCCGTGGGATCGACGAAGACTGCTCCCGAGCGGCGGGCGAACTCCTGGAACGCGGCGCGCGCTTCGGGCCACTCCAGAACGTGCCCGGCGCGATCGTAGGTCGGGCGGGGGACGTACAGGTAGACGATCGTGTCGTGATGCTCTCGTGCCATGTGATCGAGGGCCGTCAGTACGTCGACGGCGTCCTCGGGGACTTTGCGACTGGAAGCGCCGACGGTGGCCGCTCGGGCGTCGGAGCCCCCGAGGCGCGAGGCCAGACGGGACCGCTCCTGTTCGGCGAGCAAGCGGATCCTCTGGCGTGTGAAGTCGTAGAGAGCCGACCTGGCGGACAGCCAGCGACTCCACTGCTGCAGCCGACTCGGTCGGACCGGGAAGCCCTTCATCACGAGTTCCCAGCCGTCGTCACCCTCGCGCTCCACCGAGACCCGATCGGGCCGGTGCAGTTCGAACAGGTCGCCTTCGCTCAGTTGGATCACGACGGCGTCGTACCGTGAGACGTCGTGTGATCGGATCCAGGCAGTGTAGTACGGCGGGTACCAGCCCGGCGCCGCGTGGTTGACCACTTCGACACCCTCGAGTGCCTCTTCGACCCGCTCGGAGAATCTCTCGCCGTGAGCAACCTGCTGACCCACCGAGAAGGAGTCACCCAGCAGCAGGACCCTCCGGTCGACCGGAGTGGACAACGAACGATCGAAGCGTCCCGCGGAATCGATGCGGTGGCGTGCGAAGCCTTCTCGGCTCTCGATCACCAGACTGTGGGGACGCGGACCCGGTCCGAAGTCGGGGTCCAGGGATCGCTCCGGCGGGGCGTGGACGAAATTGCGGACGACCAGCTCTCCCACCAGCGCGAGGCCGACGAGGACCACCGAGAAGCGTGTGGTCCAGCACACAACGGTGCGAGAACGTGGGTGGGGAGCCATCGGGAGGAGTCGGGAGCTGTCCGGTCGGGTGGTGGAACGCGGTGGAGGAGTCGGACGGATGCCGGTCGCGGATCAATCAAGTGTACCACATCCGCCCGTACACTCTCGCCAGAATCCCCTTGCACCCTTCCTCGTCTTCTCGAAGAATCCCGCTCAGACTCCGCACGACTGCCGTGGCTACCCAGTCCGACCTGCCCCTGCTCGGGTGGCCGATGCCGGAGTCCAGCCTCCATCGAAAGCGGGTACGCATGAAGCGATTCGCCGTTGTCACCGCGACCGTGTGTCTCCTCTTCGCCGGCACCGCCGCGGCGAACCAGAGCAACACCGGTTGCGGAATCGGAACCATGATCTTCGAGGGCAAGGACGGGTTGCTGTCGCAGGTCGCCGCCGTGACCACCAACGGAATCTTCGGCAATCAGACCTTCGGCATCACCTCGGGCACGCTGGAGTGCGAGCAGGCGACGATGATCGTCGCCTCGGCGCAGGTCGAGCGCTTCGTCGGCGAGAACATGGATCAGCTGGCCATGGACATCTCGCGAGGGCAGGGCGAGTACGTGCGCACTCTCGCGGTGCTGCTCGACGTCCCGGCTGAAGAGCGGACGGCCTTCTTCGTCAAGCTCCAGGCGAACTTCACGAGCATCTATCCGACCGACGACGTCACGCACGTCGACGTGATCCAGAACCTCGAGACGGTGCTGAAGGGTTAGGAGCCCGCCGGTGTTCTTGGTTCGACGCAGCGCGCCGGCGGTGGTGATCGTCGGCGCGCTCTTCTCTCTGCTGTTGGGCTCAACTCCGGCGCGGGCGGTGTCGGTCGGCGGTGCGCGCTCGTCATACGCCGAAGAACTCGTCGCAAGCGCTCTCGAAGGCCGGCTGTACGAGCGCGCGGAGTGGCATACGCTGCTGCACTACGACGACGGCTGGTTCGGCACGGAGAGCCTGGTCGACGATCCCAGCTTCTTCGCCGCCCCGAACGGCAAGAGCGACCCCGCCGCCGAGCTCGAGGCCACCGTCCGGTCGTTCTTCGCCGCACCTCCGGACTCGGGCAAGCATCCCGTCTGTCGTTTCGCGGCGCGTTTCGAATGGCTGGTCGAGGAACTGGGGGTGGATCGAACGTGGTTGCCCGTGCCGCGGTGCGAGCCGGTGGAGGAGATCATCGATCGCATGCGACCGGTGAAGGTGCTGTTGTCGTTCCCGACGGCGTACATGAACAGTCCGGCGTCGATGTACGGACACACGCTGCTGACGATCGTGACCGAGCACGACAGCGAGTTGTTGTCGTACGCCGTGAACTACGCGGGGGAGACGGACACGTCCTTCGGCCCACTCTATGCGCTGAAAGGGGTCTTCGGGTTCTATCGAGGCTACTACTCGATCCTTCCGTACTACGCGAAACTGCAGGAATACAGCGACGTCAACGACCGCGACATCTGGGAGTACGAGCTGTCGCTGACGCGCGCGGAGATCCGGCGCCTGATCCTGCACGTGTACGAACTCGAGGACGTGTACTCGGACTACTATTTCTTCGACGAGAACTGTTCGTTCAATCTCCTGTACCTGCTCGACGCGGCGCGGCCGGGCCTGGACCTGACGCACGATCGGGGCTTGTGGGTGCTGCCGCTCGACACGATCCGGGCGGCGGACGAAGCGGGGTTGGTATCCGACGTGCGGTACCGTCCGTCGAAGTCGACGGAGATCGCCCACCTCGCGTCGCTGATGAGCGACACCGAGCAGGAGCGCGCGGTGGCGTTGGCGCGAGGACAGGTCGAGCCGGCCGGTGCGGTGGTGGCCGCGGTGGATCCGGCGGGCGAGGCGCGGGTGTACGATCTGGCCTCGGAGTACCTGCAGTACCTGTACATCGACGGGGCGGTGTCGCAGGAGAACTACGTGCCTCGGTTCCGTCGGATCCTCGGAGCGCGGAGCCGGTTGGGGAACCCGGAAGGGGAGCGTTCGATCCCGCGGCCGCCGCGGCCGGACCTGGGGCACCGGTCGAGCCGCGTGGGCGTCGGCGGTGGCGTGCTCGACACCCGTGGCTTCGCCAGAACCACCTATCGCGCCGTGCACCACGATCTGATCGACAACCGCGGGGGCTATCTCGAGGGCGCCGAGATCGTCTTCGGGGAGCTGGACCTGCGGTACTATCCCGAGGATGAGGACCTGCAGATCGAGGCGATCGACCTGATCGACATCGTGTCGCTGTCGCCGCGGGGCCGCTTCTTCGGGCCGACGTCGTGGAAGGTCCGCACCGGGTGGTCCCGGCGGGGGCTCGGCGACGGCCGGCGGCCGCTGGTGTACGACTTCGAGTACGGGATCGGCAGGACCTACCGCGGCGGGCCGCTCGGGCTGTGGTACGGTCTGGCCGACGTAACGGCCCAGCTCGGAGGGTCGCTGCGGCGGAACCACGCGGCGGGCGTGGGGGTCTCGGCCGGCTGGCTCACGCATCTCGGGCGACGTCTCCAGTTCCACGGTTTCGGGCGGGCCGTGCGCTTCGGGCTCGGCGAATACGGAACCGTGATCCGTGCGGGCGTGGGCCAGAATCTGGAACTGTCCCCGAATCTCGGACTGCGGGCCGAGGTGCGGCGGTCCTGGGTCGACGACACGGACTGGTGGGACTGGACGCTCCGCCTGCACGTCTACCACTAGGAGATCGATGCGCTTCTCGATGCTCGTCGCGATCGCTCTGGTCGCCGGCTGCGGAGGTTCGGCGCCCGAGGTGCCGGTGCGTACGGCGGAACCCGGAGTGGTTCGGGCCGACGAGATCCCTGGCGAGATCGCGGAACTGCTCACGGCCAGTACTACGGACTCGTGCGATGTGTGCGTCCGCGAGAAGCGCGCCGAGGTCCTCGAGATCGCGAGGCGGTGGTTCCCGCCGGGGACGCGGGTGGTTCCGGTGGACGCCCGACCGCTGCGAGTGGTCGACGGCGGTGAGATGGAACTGGCCTTCGACACGGGTGACGTCGTGCCGCTGAGCTTCCGTGTGCACACCGCCGACGAGCACCTGATCGGGATCGCCGCGGAGGACTTCACCGAGCCTGCGCTCGCGGAGCGTGTGTTGGGTGGTTCCGTCCAGGACGTGGCCCTGGAGGTGGTCCCGTTCGCGTACGGGGACGGCCCGGGCTTCCTGTTCGACACGGTGACGAACCGGCTGCAGATCCAGTGCCGAGCCGTGCGGCGCGGACGCTGAGGCGATCGCCGGTTCAGTCGGCGTCACGTTCGGCGATCACGACGGTCCACAGCAGGTGACGCCACACGCAATCGACCGAATCGAAGCCGGCGTCCTCGAGCCACTGCACCTGGGCGCGGAGCGGCGCGTGGTGGTCGTGATCGCGCTGGTGCTGCATCCAGGCGGCCCATTCCTCCGTGGTCACGCCGAGGGCTTCGGCTTCGCGCTCCCATGTTGCCATGTGCTTCGCGTAGGTGGCCGCGGTGTCGCCCGCGAACTGGTCGGAGTAGCAGAACGCACCGCCCGGGCGCAGCCACCGATGGACTTCGGCGAACAGGTCCTGCTTCGCCTCGTCGCCGAGGTGGTGCAGCGCGATGGTGGAGACGACGAGGTCGAAGGATCGCTCTTCGAAATCGAGGTCACGGAAGTCGCTTCGGGTGGTTCGCAGCCGATCGCTCCGGACACGATCGCTCGTGCGCTCGAGCATCTCGGCCGAGAAGTCCACTGCGTGGACCTCGGCTCCCTCGAACCGCGCGACGAGTTGCTCGGTCAGATTGCCGCCACCGCACCCGAGTTCCAGGATCCGTGTCGGGCGGATGTGGTCGGGGACGTAGTGCAGCAGCGTGTCGAGCATCTCCGCGTAGCGGGGAACGCAGCGGAGGATGGCGTCGTCGTAACGGCGCGCCAGTTGATCGTAGAAGCGTTCGGAGGTTTCGCGGTCGGGCATGGGAGCTCCCGGACGTTGGTCGGTGCAAAGCTAGGCGGCGGCGATGGGGCGGTCAATGCCGTTGCGCTGGCTCCCCCGGGCGCGAGGATCTCCGGTCGATGCTATCCTGAAGCCTGGGTTCTCGTTCGCGGCGCGGCGGCCGGGAACGTGACCGGCTCACGCTCTCCGCTGCACGCGGATCGGCGACGTGCGAAAGGACGGACACCGTGACCACCACCGGTGGAACGCCTCGGCAGGAAGACTTCTACCAGCGCTTGCGCCAGCGCATCCGCAAGTGGGTGGAACGCGAGGGCCGCAACCACGAGCACGCCGAGGTCCTACTGTACGCACCCGACCTCTTCCACGTGCTCGTGCGCCTCACCCTCGACGACCGGGTGCCGAGCAAGGAGAAGACCAAGCTCGGGATCGCCGTCGCGTACTTCATCGCACCCATCGACCTCATGCCCGAGGCCCTGCTCGGCCCCGTCGGCTACCTCGACGACATCGCCCTCGCGGCCTACGCGCTGAACTCCGTGCTGAACGCCGGCTACGGCGAGATCGCCCAGGAACACTGGGCCGGCGACGAGGACCTGCTGCACGTCACTCAGCGCCTGGTCGCGATCGCCGACGACATGCTGCCCAAGAACATGGTCCGCAAGCTGGTGCGGAAGATCGGGGGCGGGGGGTAGGCGGTTGGGGTTGCTGGGTTCGGGTTCGATGGGTCGGGGCTCGGTGGGCTGGGGCTCGGTGGGCTGGGGATGTTCCACGTCGGAACGGTAGGGTCCGAACGAGCGTCGGCGCGATCGCGGGACGTGGGCATGTTCCGCGTCGGTGTGCCGGCGGCACCCGCGCGTGGGGATCTTCCGCGCGGGAAGGGCGGGTGTCCGCGAGAAGTGATCCCGGGTCGTTCCGTGGGGATGTTCCGCGTGGGAACGATGGAGCGTGCGCGGCGTCGTCCGCCCGGTCGCGGCGGAGCGCGATTCCGCAATAAGCATCCACAGGTTTGTTCGCGACAGGCTTGACAGGGTTTTCATGGCCGGGATTTCGGTGTAGGGCGGTCGTGTGTAGAACCGGCTTCTGGAGCGCTGATTCGCCGCGTCGTGGTTGTTGGTCGTCGTGGGGGAGTGATCCGCCGTCTCGATGTCGTTCCGTGTATCCTGGCGCGACTCAGAGCGTCGCGAATCAGGGTGTACAATGCCTTCGAACCGCCTCCCCGGAGGTTCGAAGACATGCAGGTGATCGAGCGGTTGGAGTCGTTGCGGCGTTCCGAGCACGCTGCGACGGTGGCATTGATCTCCGCCCTGGTCGAGTGCCAGCAGACGCGGGCGCATGTCGATGCAGGGTATCGGTCCGTCTTCCAGTTGT